>ERZ778024.409-NODE-409-length-75835-cov-55.922222_pt1 | contig 75835 bp, 89 predicted proteins | sample MGYA00375754_ERZ778024 | MGnify/ENA primary metagenome ERZ778024 (study PRJEB29350, sample SAMN05389827) | bioreactor metagenome | isolation source: Thiocyanate bioreactor | place: South Africa: University of Cape Town | collected 2014-02-18 ...
AACACGGAAGAGAAATTGAGCGATTCTCTCTCTTGCGCGTTGTCTCATCGAACTGATTATATAATTCGATATTGTCGAAATTAAATATATTCTCTTTTCGTTTGACATTAATTGAATTTCACTTACCATTTTGTAGATGAGAAAAGATTTTCGGTTTGTACCAAGTTGATGATTGAGCAACACGTTGCATACCAGGCGCATACGTTGTCGGCGTACCATTTGAATTCGATATTCGTCGATTATTTATAATGACATTCGTCGTTGTTGTTTGGTCCGAGTTTGATATGGTGGAATATCGACGAAATGATGATAATTTTTCTGAGTATGCTTGACTCGATGAACGATATCGATGAGACGATGATGAGGATGAGGATGTATCGTTTGATGAAGACAAACAAATCGAATCATTGAGATTTTGAATTGGTTTCGAACGAGATACTTGTCCGTGAGATTGACTTTTTCGTAAGATATTTGTTGATGTATAATCGGGATTGTACCAATCAGGAATAAGTAATTTATTCAACGACTTACGTAAACGTTGTTCATAGTCGATAAATTTTTGTTCATTTTTCAATTGATAAACTTCATCAATGGCATTGAAAACACTTTTGAGATAAAGTTTTTCTTCTAATCGAGTCATTTTCGTTCGTTAAAGTTCATTGACGATAAGACGAAGAGCAAAAGAAAGATGTCTTGACACTTACTAAACATTGAAAATAAAACGAAGTGAATGATCAAAAATGAAATGAACCACTCCTACACGCTTTTGCTCGTCAAATAAATACGAATGACTGAGTACGTTGAAATATGTATACACTATTTCATATCATTCGAAGGTAAGTATATGTTTAGACGGAAGTTTCTTCTTCTTCTCTTTTTTCGTTTGTGCGTGTGTGTGTGTACGCGTATTTATTTATACAGTGGATAAGAAAGAAATGGAAAAGAAGAAGAAAAATAATAGCTCATGTTCAAACTGACCAGGCGTCCTGTCAATTTATATGCATACACAATATAGTCTGCTTTTGTGTGTCGATCAATTTTCTTTATGTACAAAAAAAAGAGAATCAAAACGACAGACGTGTATTACACAGTTTGATATCTAATCCAGGCTAAACATACTAAAATCGTTCATGACAGTAGATTTGTCATTTTATGAAGAAGAAATTCATCGTCGACATGATGTGGTCAATGAAAATGCACGGTAGTAACGTATAATTAGTGTGAACAATCGATAAGAAATCACATCGTACTCTCATTTAAATATTCTGCTCGAATAATTCGAAAGAAAAACAAAACACACTTTCTTGTTTTTGCCGGCTGTTTTTGAAGTGAACAATGTGCATTATTAACACTTTGACACTTAAAGAATCAAACTTGAAAACAAAAAAAAACGAAACAGACACACACGGAGTTTATTTCAATGTTCAATCGACAGGAAGCTTCAATATCATCGTCCTTGCATAATTAAAGGATAAGTCCTATTAAAAATAAAGACAAAAAGTGCCACTTGAAGTCTTCAACACACCTTTCAACTCGCATCAAAGAGAAGAGAGAGATTTTCTTGTCGGTATAATTTATGAATCTGTCATCTCCGGAAATCGATGAACGTGTTCGAGAAAACAAAACGACATCGATTGAAAAGTCTTTCTTTGATGATCAGCTTTTGTTGTTTTATTCCACATATACATGTATATACGTATATAGCAAAGAAAGAGAGAGAAAGAAAAAGAAAAGAAAATTAACCAAACAACATCTATTTTTTGTCATTTTCATCTTCACTGAGTTCAATGATTTCTGTATGCAAACGTTGGCCATTCGAACAATCAGTGACCATAACCAATGGTAAGGCAAGACTAGTTAATTTTGTACTACATTCAGATAAACGTTCATCAACGAGACTGACTGCCGTCGAAGAATTTTCTTGTTCTTGAAGACGTACATATCGTCCGCCATGAGAAAATATTTGTTTATTTGTACAATTCAAGGCATAACAATTGGCAATCGGACGTGTATCTGTATCACTTAATGTTTCTTCGGAAACGATATGTTTAGCAATTGATGTAGTAACTGTTCCTTGATTGACATTGGTTAAATCGATTTTCAATGGGTTATATGTTTGAAGATAATGCTCTAATAGACTTTTGTTATTAGTTTGAATGTGTTCTTCGGATAGAGATGTTTTCATTTGCAGTTGTTCGTTTTGAAATATGAAATCACTGTGAGAAAATAAACTATCCGAACGGTAGATGAGTGGCGATGGTCGACATGAACCGTATGTATTCGGTGATATGATAAAAGCTCGACAGATTTTTTCGTTGGACAACGAAGGTGAATCGTAATATAAATGTGTAGATTTCCAATTTGATATCAATCGTATTATCAACCGACTTAACATATAAATAATGATGAAAATTATCCAAAATAAAACAATCTAAATAAATAAAGAAATTCCTCTTGAGTTTTATCGTTTTTCTTTGATTAAAAATATTCTAAAAATAAATATGATGATTATTCTTATTATAAATCGTTAATGATGAAAGGATAACTCGTTTTGCCATAGAGATTTAATTATGAAAAAAGCCGTCTTAGCCCGATTTAGCTAAGACAACAATCGAATATTTTTCTTTCCCAAGGTGCTCGTTTGTTTTCCGAAAAGTTGACTTACAAGTGAAAGTATGAAAAATGATCGTTGAACAATGGTAAAACGATGTATTAGCCACGAATGTTTATCTGACAAAAGTTGATTTCGCGTAAAATTTGGAAGATTTTTCGATTGTGTTTTATTAAACATTGACGAAATGATAATCATCGATATTAGTTTACGACAAATAACATCTAAAGAAGAAGAAAAAGGATCTATGGCGTGCAGAGAACAAAAAAGAAGCAGAAGAAGAAAAAAAAGAGATAATTCATAAAAAAGAAATTATTGCACGAATATATTACGAGTTTTCTTTCTTTTCTCTATTCGGGTTGTAACATGAAAGAAAAGTTCTCGTTTTTATTTTCTATTGATATTCTTCTGATGATCTTTAACACGAATGTCCAACAATCGGTCAAGCAAAAAAGACATAATGACGTTTTTGTGAATCGATTTGAGATGAGAATTTCGCTGCATATACTACTATTGATCTAAAGAGACCTTACTTGTCCCATGCCTGTCAATCGACATATTCGCCCTTCATATTGTTTATATTCAATCATATTTGGCGCGCTCTCTCTTTCCCCTCTTGGCGTTTTTTTTTCATATTTATATATATATATTGTTCAAATGCATGCGCACACAAATAGAAAAGCTCATTGAACAGAAAAAGAATAAAAAAGGAAAAGTCTTTCTCCGACTCGGGCCGATTATTATGTAATTGAAGTTGTATGTGACATGTTGAATTCAAATATTAAAATCAATATGTTTTCTATGATTACCTTAGATTTTCTTCGGATAATCTTCGAGTTGATCAAAATGGTGCGTTTATGGAAATGAGACTATTTAGAAACGCCCGACCGGAATTACCATCGTTTGCATTTTCTTCTTCTTCTTGTCTATTTGGAACTCGTTCTCCAATTATTCGTTTGTTGATGTCTGCCTGTTAACACTTGCCTTGTATGCATCTCTATCATTCATGAAAATCTTTTCTTTTTCTTTTCTTTCTCTCTCTCTCATACTAATCATATTCGGGAATTTGAAGAGATCATTCAGACTTTTTTCTTTTTCTTCTTCTCTTTTTCTTCGCGTTCTAACACCACAATTACAAGCGATAAGTCGGAATAGATATGTGTGTGTGTGTGTGTGTAAAGAACGAAGAGGAAAAGAACTGATTTGTTTTTTTTTCTTTTACCGACTTTTCAGAATCAAAACACCGGAAGAATTAAACGTAAAATATTTTTGTTTGGATTTGATTTGAATAAGATCTAAAATTCAATTATCAACAAACAATATTCCAGAAGGAATTGTTGTTGTTGTTGTTGATAAAGTTCAAAATAGTTCTACGGAACAAACATATTTATCGAGATAGAAATAACAACCACAAGGTTATGAATACGAAAAATTGTCATTTAATTATTTCTCGAGATGAATGTAAAGTTTAATGAGTTATCAAGCTGAATCGATATCTAGGTTGAATTGTGTTTGTAATAAAATCTTGTTGATGAAATTCTATATTCATATTTACGCCTACGGTCGATAAGAAAAAGAAAAAACATCGTCGTTTTATTGAAGATATCAATTAATAATGTCGTTAAAATCTACGCATTAGATCCTGTTTTTTTTTCGATTTGATTTGTCATGATTTCGAACTTTTAGCACAAATTGTTTGCATGTCGAGCATGTCTGTGTAATTAATTATATGCGTGCGTATCAGAAACAAAATATTTTTTTGCATAAACAATAATTCATCTCAAGTACTTTTAACTTTGAGAAAAGTCACTTGTTTCCTATTCGTTTTGATGATATAATTGGACATGTTCGAGGAATTTCTCTTGATTTAATCCAAATTATGTGACATAAGCATATTTTTGTTTACGTTTGACTTTATTGACGATAGGACATAATTGTGTCGTTTGTAATGACGATGAACGGAGAAGATCAGAGAAGAAAGAAAACGATTAACAATTTTTGTTTGACTCATTCACATATGTATGCACAGTAAACTGACGTGTATCTCGTTTTTGGCAGATCAATGTTAGTCGAAACATTCAATTCAGCTGCAAAACACGAAAATATTATGAAATTGGATAATTCAATTCAACAATCAAGTAATAATAATGAAGATGATGATGATGACGATGAAAATAGTCCAACAATTACTAATGAAGAATTTCCGCCATTACCTACTGATATCGATGTTCAATCCTGTGAGAATGCATCAGATACATATGATAATCGACAGAATACAATGGAATTACTCGATTGTCCATCACCACCATTACCTCCACCTCCTCCACCACCATCGGCAACGACAACAGTCGAACGTAAACATCGAAATTCGAATACATTTACATCGATTCATGCTACACATTCACCTAGTCAGTCGATTGTAACATTTTCTACACAATATAAAAAGAAAAATCGTGCACCGATTGTTTCTTTTCTCGATAATATTTATGTAAACATGCCACGAACACTTCCACCAGAAGTACCTATCGTCTCGAAACCATCAATCAGTATACCCAATGAAGTTATTTACGCAACATTGATCAACACATCATCACTAATTACGACGAATCCGCCAGATCAACCTGTTAATCATGTTGAATATCAACAAATTCGACACAAATCCAAACAAACGACTGACTTGAGAATCTATGAAAACGTACCTTGTCGTCGACCACCGCCACCACCCTGTCAATCATCTCAAGATACTCCTCAACGACCTACATCTTGGTCGATTATTCCAGTTGAAAATGAACAATCTGCATCAATTCCAACGAACGAACATATTTATATTAATTTAGAATATCAAAATGATCAACCACCAATTCCACCAAAACGTACGACTAAAACAGTTCGAATAGCAAGTCCACCAATCTTAGCTTCACCTCCGCCACCAGCGATACCGCCTCGTCAAGATCTGAAAGAAAACGGTCGTTGTCCATCGAGAAGTGTCACACTTATTCCAACCGACGACGATCAAGACATGCTCGAAACAAGTTCAAATGCCAGTACTCTTAAAGTTAGTCGAATCTTTCTTTTCTTAATAAAATCAACGAACATAAATGTCAATCATTTCAGGCCGTTAAAGACCTTTCAACAAATATTGCTTCTCAATCCGATCGTAAATCTCCTTCGGTAACAACAACAACAACAGCAACAGCAGTGGAGCCTATTCCATCGTTTCTGAGTACACGTCAACGTCGTGCATTACAAAGTGCTCGTCGTCGTCGTTTACGCGGTTCAGTTGCTCTTCGAAATCCGCCAACAGTTCGACAACAAACTCAACGTTCAAATGGCAACGTCACTGTTCGTCATCCGATGGTAACTGATGACCGATGGCGTCGAACATTACATAAACGACGACGGCAACGCGCCTTACAAATGAAATTAGATGGTAATGTTTTGCATCAATCGAAGAAATCCACTCGTCCTATTTCCGATCATACATATAACGAAATTAGACAACCGATTGGAAGTAGTCGAATGCATGGCAACGGACAAAATGGACAGATCGGAGGTGTATTAGAACGAGCTATGCAATTTAATGGTGCTTTAAGAGATCGAGTGTTTTCATGGTATAAAGGAGCGAATCAAACGACGAGAGAATACACGTCGGAGAATGGTGAATCGGATCGAAAGGTAGAGTTTTTCTTGTTTGATTTTCAAAAAATTGAAATCGAATGTTTAGACTTCAACGGTAAATGAAGATGACGAGGAAGAGGACGAAGAGATTGAAGAGGAAGAAATTGAAGAAGAAGAAGAAGAAGAATTTGTTACTCATGATACATTTGAAGATTTTCTTCTACGACGTCGTCCGAAATCATCCACTTCTACCACAACAGGTAGTGGCAGTAGTACTATTGTTTCTCAATCCGAAGTCCGTCCACAACGTTTACCAACCCGATCGTCACCTCCAACTAAAAAGACTCAAGTTCGTCCTCTTCCTCGACCGCCTGTACCTCCTGCAGTCCCTCCGCCACCAATTCCTCCGACTCCTCCACCAGCTCGTCGTTTGCCAGGCTTAGCACTCGGCTTGGATAAGACCGATGTTGATTTCATTCATAGTATGCTTCAACGTACACGTGGCGATCATCGAGTTTGGAATCGGATTACGGCTCTCAAAGAAGCTTACATACGAGCAACGAGTAAAAAACATGATCTACCAAAGAAACCGAAATTTGTTTCCAATCCATTGGATAAAAACAAGAAGAAAAAAGAATTAATGTTGAAACATTCATTTGCGGCGACAAAGATTCGCGCTGAACTCGAGAAATACGATGAACTACCGGCGAGTTCACCGACAATTGATGACGACTACGATGAGACGTGTTCCGTTAAGTTTAAACCACCACGTCATCATCGTTCCGTGCCCAATCTACCTCGAACACCGTCGACCGCACATCGACTCGTGAGTTTCGTCACATCAATAAAAAAACGTGCTCAAAGCAATGTACAACAACTGCAAAAAAATCTTCATGATATTCGATCTCGTGTTCATATTGAATCGATGATGACGCCAGCAAAACACATCGACATTCCAAGTTCAACACGACAAAAACAAATACTCAAAGTAAATTTTATTTTGTTTTTTTTGTCTATTTACCATTATACAAATAGGATATTTCCAATTCTCCACGAATTCATCGAACAAATAGTCATCATTTCGGAAGTTCGAAAACAATTAATCAACAACGTTTTACTCGTACGCAATCGAATGCTTCACAAATTCCTCAACATCAACGACAAACTATTCGCCAACAACATCGATCGCCGAGCTTAACTGTTCGTCCTATGCGTCAATTCAAAGATGATCAACAACGTGTGCTTAAAAAGACTAGTTAAAGTTGAATTTTTATTTTGTGCCTATGAGAGAAATTTTATTTGCAATAAAAGCAAAATGTAGTTTAATTGTTTTTTATTGTTATTACGAATCAGACCAATATTTAATATTTCCAACAAAAAAAACCCATTTTCTCACTAAATCAGACATGATTTTTTTAATATAAAATCATTTAAATAAATATAAAAATAAATCAAATATCAGCTTAAATGTTTAATGTCATGTTACTTAATATTTAACAAAGTGTTATTGAAAGTATTTAAACGATCGTTAAATATGGAAATTATTCAAAAACACTGTTTTTCTGATCGCAAATTATGAAAAAGGTTTTTTTTGTATTCATTTATCTGCTGGGTAGGATATTTTGTTTTCGAATGACTTATTCGAATAAATAATTTTGACTTTTTAAGTTCCTTTCGAATGTGAAGAACTGCACGTACCATTTTGTTCGAAATGGTATTTCAATGCAACGAATACTATTGGACCAAAAGTTGACATAAACGGAAATATGACATCAATGCTAAATAAACCAATGTCTATAGTTATGCATAGAGAAACTGATACGCTCTATATTGTCGATTCGAATAATAATCGAATTTTAAAAATGAATAATAATTCGAATATTACTGAAAGAGTCTCGTTTAATAATCGGTCAATTAATGGTAGTTTACTCAGACCAGAAGATCTCGTGTTAGATCGTTCAGGTGCGATGTATATTAGTGATACAGGCAATAATCGAATTGTTAAATGGAGTTTTAAACCGGAGAAAAGTGAAACGATTTTGAATGTTCAATCTCCAAAAGGACTTTATTTACTTGAAAACAAAAGTTATTTATACATTGTTGAGTCTTCATCCTATCCGACTGTTATTCGCTTTGATTTGAAATCAAAAACCAAACAGAAAGTCGCTGGGGATAACTCTCGTACAGTATCAGGACTTTCAACGCTAAATTTGTATGGTCCAATTGGCATTTATGTAGATAAAAATGAAAATATCTACGTGGCTGAATCCTTCGCTGCACGCATTTCTAGATGGGGACCTGGTGCAGGATCTGGTACACGAGTAGCTGGAAACACCGGCGCTGTTCAAGGCTCCGGAATAGCTGCATTAGGTACACCGACTTCGGTTTTTGTCGACGACCAAGGTTCAATGTACATAACCGATATGACTCAAAATCAAACTCTTCGTTGGGCAAAAGGTGCTAAAAGTCCCGAATGTCTTATCGGTTGTACATGGGTACTGGACGCCAATCGAAGTGTTCTAGTTCGAGCTAATGAAACAATAAGACCGTATGATATCGCATTTGATAGTCGATTTAATTTATACGCTCTCGAATCGGCGCAAAATAAAGTCAAGAGATTTCGTCTCTATTTGAATTTGACATGCGGTAAATTCTTTATTTAAAAATTCAATTAAATCTATCTTTTATTTGTTTTCTTTCATAGCATGGGAACGTTGTCGACCGCCAGCACTCACATTAGAACCTCATTTACCCGTCTATATTCGTAGTCAAAAGTTTTCACTAAACATCATGCCTGTAATTGATTGTTACATTTGGTTACCCATGTATACGACTTGTAGAACTCGAGCTTGTTATCCCGGTGATCTTCAATGTAACGAAACAGCAAAATTCAATAATCATATCAATTCATTTATTGAAATATACACATCGACTATGATTATTCCATCATTTGGTTTTCCAATCGGAGTTTATAATTTCACTTGTACAGTTCGAATGATAGAAACAACTTTATCATCATCATTAACGACAATAGTTGAGATCGTACGTTCACCTGTGATTGTTTCATTATTACCAGTTGGTAAATCAGAAATAACGATAAGTCAAAACCAGGATTACACATTCGATGCAAATGTAACATTGAAAACTGAGGATGAAAGTTATCTAGATGTAAGCGAACATTTCTGATTCCAGTTAAATATTGTTATGTTTTCATTCGATAGAATATGAGATTTGTTTACTATTGTCGAAGATATCCGAATTCGAATTATTCAAAAAAAGATATCGATTATGATATTAAACATCCAAGCAACTCGACATGTTTTAATCGTCTCCGTACGAAAGAAAAGAAAGGAAAATTAAAAATTAAAAATTGATTTTTATTTAGCGAAATCAAAATCATTTGTCTACAAAAACAATAATCAATCAATTCGATCCTCATTAGCAATCCTTAAAAACTCATTAGAACTCGGTGAAACCTATGAATTCTACGTTGAAATGTATAATTCCCAAGGTCTAATCGATAGATCTGATACAGTTTTAGTGGAAATCGGATCCAATCATCCCTTTGATATAGAAATAACGTAATTGAATAGCAAAAGTTATTGCTTTTTGTCTTTAAGAAAATTCTTTCGCATTTATTTAAGATCTCCTTTTGATTTTCTAATTCCTGACAATGATTATTCATTATTCAATCCAAGTACTCAACTAGTTCTTCAATCGTTTTGTTCGAATTGTGAATCACAACAAATAGACATTACTTGGCAGATCTATCAAGGACAAATGAATTCTGAAGAAATTCCTCAATGGACACCTTATATCTTTCCGAAGGATTTAATCAATGTTTGGTTTTACGGTAGATGTTCTTTGTTGTTGAGAAAAATTAAGTTAAAAACAATGTTTTTCAGGTGTCAACACATCTTTTCTAACAGTCACACCAGATTTTCTCCTATCAAATAAATCAGTTGGTTATTTTCGATTCCAAGTGACCTATTCTGATGGTATTCAATCATCTGTTGCTGCTGTTCAATTGAAAACTAATTATCCCCCATATAAACCGAATTGTTTACCTAATGCAACTGTTGGGATGACAACGAATTATTTCCTATTCCAACCGAATTGTTTACCTAATCCAACTGTTGGAATAACAACGAGCTTATTCTTTTTTGAATGCACAAATGGAGAAGATATAGATGGTATTCGAGATTATTTTTTACATGGTAAAAATTCTTTGTACACCCTCAAATTGAAACTTTTCAAAGAATTATTTTCAATTTAGCAATTGTCGGAATCAATCAAGTTCGAATGTCAATCACATATTCAAATGAATCGACGTTCAGTACTTATCTGCCAGCTGGTGATAGAAAATTAAATTATCAATTGAGATTAATCATTCACATTAGAGATAATCTCGGTGCTTGGACTGAATCGAATGTAATCGAAGTGAGAGTAAGTGAGAAACTTCTTGTGAGACGATTCTGTTCGTTCAAATGAAATTCTTCTAGGTGCAACCAGATATAAACCATGTAAATGCTCTCTTAGATTCTTCGTACAATGATCCCCATGTTTTATTACAAACAAATGACTATGTAATGATCAATACATTTTCTGTTTTACTCAATCAAATCGGATCAAAAGAACAAGAAACTCTAATGAAAAGTTCGTCTGTCTTTCTTTGAGAACAATGTGTCAATCGACATTCTTCGTTTCTCCTAGATGGTGAAGTTAAAATATCCGATTATATCATATCAGATTTTGAAACCGAACGTGTCGAAGTAAAAACTATTTGTAAATTCAAATCGAAATTTTGTCTTGTGTTTCGTCATTGATCGCAGACATCAGGAAACAAAAAAAACAACGACACGGTCAAATTCCTTCAAAATCAAAATCATCGTTCGCTCGTTCGCGAATATCTTCTCAGTCAATTTCAAAGCATATCTCTGCCTACAACAATCGAAGAGCTCATTCTTCTTTCATCAACAATCAATCAACTCACTGAAACAACATGCGAATGGACACGAAAATCAATCGTAAGAAACTTCTCTTCTTTCACACTAATAAAATTACGCATTCTCTCTCTCTCTCTTTCGAAGACTTCTGCAGCAAATATCTGCGAACAATATGCAAATATTATTTACAGCATTTCTCGAGAGACTACATTCGAACAAATCATATTAGTAGCGAATGCACTATCACCATGTCCGAGCAATATTTTCACGGTAATTCGATAAATGATATTAAAAGCTTTCGAAATGATTGATTCTCAGGGTCTATCTGCTCCGTTGCAAGAACGTGGCGTTATTTTCAGCGATGAATTAAGTCCCGAAAATTTTGAAATTCGTGAGGAAAGCGATGGTGAACTTCGTGATTACGAAGATCTCGATACTCCAATTTGTAATTTCACAACGAAGAACTTTGTTCAATGTAAAGAACTAGCGTTGGATGAAAATAACTCAACAGAAGAAATTCTTCATCGAAATCGATTTTATTACCATCATAAAATGCTCGTAAAATATTTTTTATGATCAAAAAAACAAAAACAAATGTTTTAATTCAAATTCGATTAGGCCTTGGAATTGACACATCGAATTGATTCGATAACATTTTACCTCGCTAAAAGTGTTCGACGACATTTGAATCTTTTTCAAACATTATCAGTCAATTATCCAACATTGAGAATGTTAGTCGAACAGATCTTACCTGATGCACTTGCAAGCAAATTCATCGATCTTCGCACACGAAATGCTTCGGTTTTTCTGCCCGACAATCTCACCTATTCACAATCGAATAAAATTGGCATTCGCGTAGAGAATATTCGCATTGAAAGAAAAGCAATAAATATTATTTGAGTTTTTGTTTTCTAGACAGCACTTTTGCTTTTACCATCAGCCGATGGCAAAGCCAGTGTGGGCTTATCAACAGCTCTCACACTTGACATCATCGATGACGATGATCAACAATTACAAATCAATACATCGAATAACAGTTTGATTGAAATGTTCATTCCAAGAGATATTAATTTATATCGACCGAGTTTTTCCAAACAACCAATGACTAGAGCGTTTGTTCCTAGAACCGGTAGATTCAGGGCTAATCGACAATTTTTCATTTATTATTTCGATCTAATCAATAATACACAATCGACGCCGATCTCACTTCATTTCGAATTGAAACCCGAACAATTAAATACGTCCTATAGTATTATCTATAAATTTGCACATGTTCCTGCATGGAATTCCACACACAAGATTATCGATGGATCGGCAATGTTTTGTTCACAAAGTCTGTTTGTTTTTTTGTTGTTGATTGAATAAGAAAATAAAACACGTAATGGATTACTTAAATCTTGTAGATTTGGTCAATGAAAGTGATTACTATCGATTTTATTTGGATAACGAACAAACAGCTGGTTCCACATCGCTCTATCTTGGAATTCGGCAAGTTCATGATGATGAAGCCTGTTTGAATGATTTACCTTATGTTATCGATGATCCCTACGCATTTTCTTATGATTTTTCTATTCGTACTTACACATCGGGTTGTTATTTTCTTGATGATCAAAATCATTGGAATTCCTTAGGCTTAAAAGTAAAACAACAAAACAAAACATTTGTCAACAATTAAATCTCAACTTGTGTTCTTTTCTTTTTTGTTTCAGGTTGGACCAAAAACAAATCTCGATTATACCCATTGCTACTCGAATCATACATAGAATTCTTTGCACTCTAACAGACTAAATGATAACAATAAATAGCTAATGACTTGTTGATATGATAAATGAAAATGACGCCGAACTTTCTTTTTTTATCTCGATTGAAATTGATTTTCTCTTTTACGAATGAAAGAATACTAATAATATGTCAAATGTCATTTTCACTATTACAAACATATTTAATAGTTTTCTTTTTTCTTGTCTCGTCTTCTGTAGGTCTCGTGAGCATTTCTCTTTTCAATTTTGATGAGTCTTTCATGTTGAAGATTAATCTCGAAAGGATGATTATTATGTCTTGCAGAATTTCTAAATAATCTTCTTCGAACCAATGTTTTGATTAATGTCGTCACACAAAAAGAACTGAAAAGCAGACACTCGTCAATCTATTGATTTGATTGCGTTTATTGATATCAAAAGCAAGAAAAACTAACGCCTAATCATATTTCTCATGTACATGTATCTGTCGAAGATGTTGATGAAATAAGCATGTGAAATTAGAACGATGACATTGAATAGAAGGTAGTTGCCATTTCGCTTTTCTAGTTCTTCGGCTTGTTCTTCTTTTCTTTCTCTTCGTGTTATTTTTTCTTCTTGTTCTTCGAGCGTTATGTTGCCGGTGAAGATGAAGCTAAAGATTTTTCGACGAGAAGAAAAAAAAAGGAAACAACAACGAGTCGACATCCATCCCTTTTCCTACTAGTACCAGTAAGCATGCACGACAATTCTTCCTCTTACTCGTTTATTTCAAATCCTTTTTTCCTTATTCTTCGAATAGCAACGAATCTGTCTCACTCATATTCGACTAGAGAGTCAAATATGCATCCGGTCTAAATTGCTATCAATCAATACATCTTCTCTCCCTCTCTCTCTCTCTTGCTTTCTCTGCATGTGAAGATTAGTTTATTACTATTATTATAGATTTTGTTTTCTGTTTTTTTCGAACACTGACTAGGTAACAAGCAAATGTCCTTGAAACGTTCTCGTTGTTTCTTTTTATGATCAAAGCATATGTCAGACACAATCATATCGGCAAGTATCTTGTCTCTCTCTCTCTCTGCAAGACAAAGGACTAAAAAAAACACTATTTTGATTAAAAAATGTCACGTTAACAAAGACAAAACACACACGCATAGGATTTTCCTGGTTTATTTCTTCTTTATTATTAGATGAACCTCGCATTATAATCCTTTATGGCCTCATCATCGAATCAACCATCGAAACTTCAAAATAGTTATTTTTTCTATGGCACACATCCATTAAAAGTTCCACAAACATTAACTCATGCAAATTCAACTACAGATTTAATTAATAATTCAGATACAACTCATCTTTCGTTACAACTTAATTCTCATACGTTTCAAACAACTAAATCATGGAACAATCTTATCGATGCACAAACAGATCATATCGATGATTCCAATGAGGTAATCCGACATGTTTCTGTCATTTTCTTCTTTCTTCCTTATTTATTTATCACAAGAATATGTCATTGTCCAAATGATGTCATTATCGGGATAAATGTCAACATAGTTTGTCGATGCATTGTCATATGTGTTTGATGAACTGACAAGTTTCGTGAAGCTTAAATCTTGCGAGCGTGTTAAATTCCATTTTAAACCTTGACTTTCGACATGTGTCAATTGTCCGAACGGTAGTAAACTGCAAACTTGACCGCGATATTTCGAATCGATATGAATGCGATTGCATTGATTTCGATGTAGAAGAAAAGCTATTTCATTGTCAGTAAAGAGATAAATCTGTAAATGAGGATAGATATCATTGAGAAGAAATAACGTATGAATATTTCCAATAGAATGATCGAAACGTCCACTTAACGAACAGAAAACAATTAAATTCTTGAGATTGACCTGTTTTTCCATCATACAACGAACACATTTTGTAAAATCATTCGCATTCTGATCGAGAGTTTCAATGAATTCAACATGAGATTTATTCTCATAGAATTCTCTCGTTTTGTTTTCAATCGAATCGAAATCACCACTGATATAATCCGGAAGAAAATTCTCTCGAATTTCATCCGAATAAATTTTCAATTGATTCGAACCACCATCGGCACACGCACGAATCGTTGCTCGAGTCCAAATTGTTTTTGTTAATAAATTCCTTAAACTAGCCAATGAATAATTAAGAATAATAATTCCATAGTTATCAATAGAATTGCATTCGAGATATGCATAAGGACGATAATCTTGTCGAAACATTCTTGTTTTTTAGTTAATCAAATTTGCCTTGAGGCAGTCAGTCAGTCAGCATAGTTTCTTTTTTGATTCATCTATTCTTATGCTCTATTCATCATGCAAATAGAAAATGAAATCCAATCGCCTATTAAATCATATGACTCGTGGAAGAACGAGAACGAGAAAGAAAATATGTTTATGAATGACACGACGAGACTTGAAGGAAAAATAAATGAATAACAGAGACATCTGGTTTTGTTTTCTAGGTTTTTGAAGATGCTCTGGAATATTTGGATAATTGCGACGAGAAAAATGTCAAATCGAATAAGTAAACTTCGATTTTCGAAGGAAATATAAAATTATCTTGTGCGTGTGTGTTTAGATTACGTGACGATATTGATCTCGTACAATCATTAGTTGAATGTCAAATAATAACGGAATTAATTTTAGAAAATCGTTTTAACGAAGCATTAAGAAAAACAAGTGAACAGTAAATAAAACCAATTCGTTGTCTAATTGATTCGCTACTTCTTTCTTTCTAGAGCAAAACGATCTGTGTATCACAGTTTATGTCATAGTTCAATTCGGTTTATGCAAGCCGGAATGACATTCAATCAAGTACATACATAAATACATACGCCGTGAATGAAATTCTTTTTTTTTGTTGTTGATTTCTCAGGATGATATCGAATCAACGATTCAATCTCTACGTCAAACAAGTGAAATGTCGAAAAAAGTCGAGTCCTATCGTTCATGGATTCCATTCAATTTAACATCGAAACCGGTCTTAACTGAATGTAAGTCGATTGAATCGATTGAAATTTTTCTGTTCAACATGAACACTCGGTGTTAAACGAAGAAGTTCACGAATTTGTTCGTCAGACACATTCGAATGTAAAGTCTTTTTTTGCTTAGTTAGAAATTCGATCTTTTTCGAACGTCTTTGATAATCATAGAAAAATAAAATCAACATTGTACAACAAGCAATAAGCAATGTACCAAACGAAAGACATATCCAAATTTTTCGATAACAATAATTAATAAACATTCATTCATTCAATAGAATGTCTTGCTGTTGTTATTTTTTCTTCGATTGCGGGAAAATAGTTATTGTTATATGATTTTCTTTAGGTGAATTGCATTCGAAATTAGTCTACGCCGAAGCATTACTTATTCGTGCTCTATTAACATTCATTCAAGACCAAGGATTGTTTAGTTTTATAAGTGGTGCTCTGAAAATTAAAGAATGCCATGATTTATTTATGTAAGAGAAGAAGATTTGATTGAATACTCGGATTTTTGATTGTTTTGTAAATAGAAAACTAGCGAAAAATAATGATCCGTCCAGATTTTCTTCTCAATTATCATACGAACATTTTGATAGTGGTGTCCGAATGGGAAATGGCGCATTCAATGTGGTAAAAATTCAAATCATCACTAAAAAAACACAGATAAACTAGTTTCGCATTTTAGATGATTGCCAATCTACCACAGAAAATTCTTCGATATTTAGAATTTGCTGGATTTTCCGGAGATCGAGTAAGATTTTGTTGAGAAGCTCGAACGCCCTCAAAATTCATTTTCCGATTAATAGGAATTCGGCTTGAATGAATTAGAAAAAAGTGCGATAAGTAAAGGTCTTCGTGCACCATTGGCTGCTTTATTTCTACTTGGATATCACACTTATGCCGCGCAGATATTTGGCAATGGTGATGGAGATTTAGAAAAAGCACATTTTCTTGTCGAACGTTATTTAGCAGTTCATCCGAATGTTAGTCAATCGATTTGTAAAAGTCAATCAATTTTTTTCTTTGAATTTTAGTCGTATTTATTTTTATTCTTTCGTGCGAGACTTCAAACACTCCATTGTAAATTAATTGAAGTATAATTCAATTGTTTTCCGATAATCTATATTCATTTGTTTTTCGTTCGAAAGGCAATACAAACATATGAATACGCCATAAGCTGTCAAAGTGATTGGAAAAGTCTTTATCATGTAATCTACAATTCATCTGCATAGAAAAGTCTTAATATCAGTTCTTTTTTTCGTGATTTAGATTGCCTATTGGGAGATCCTTTGGTGTCATGTGTAAATCTCTTTCATTGAATTTTCGATTCGAATAGTTTGCTTTTATTTCTTGAAAGTTTCCGATGTGAATGGAAAGGAGCTATACAAAAGGCGAAGATTTTATTCGAAGAAAATAATTGGAGTAAAGCCACATCGTGTTATCTCCTAGCGACATTTCAATTCGAAGATAACCAACAGATTGCAACCGATGAAATCATTCAGTTGTACAAGTAAACAGACAGCAAACGAAAATTTTTAATTGAAAAGAAAAAAAATTAATTTAGACGAGTTCCGGATTTGAAAATTCGTCTCGCTGGAAAATCGATTCCATTGGAAAAATACGCGATTAGACAGTGTGAACATTTTTTCGTGCAGAAATGGCTTTTTCTACCTTCACTGGTAAATAAGGACATCTAGCCAAGGAAAAAACTCGAACGAAATATTTTCTTTTCTCATCGAAATCGAATTTCTTTCGGAAAAAAACTAAAAACGAAAAAAAAAATTTTTTCATTCCAGGAATTAGTCTATCTTATGAATGGTTTCTATATACTTGCTAATGATGCGAATAGATTAGAAAAGACTTTGGACAGAGTTAATAACGCGATCAAAGATCTTCAACGAAATCATTTAGGTGAACTTGTTGTTGTTTTCCTCTTCTCCTTCGAATAAAATCCTTTGTTCGTTGCAGACGATCAATTCTATGCCGATAGTTATGGTTCCGGTTTGTTACTTCGCGGTGTACTTTACCGGTTTTTGAAACAATACGAAAAAGCACATGAAAATTTCGATGAAATTCTTCAAATGCCAAGAGAATTCGATGAACGATCATTTATACCACCGACTGCACTCGTCGAAAAAGCAATGATCTACATCGATTTAAAAGATAAAGACAAAGCAAACGAATATCTACAACGATCGATGTAAGACGATGATTTACAAGAATTCGATTGTGAGAAAATCTTTTGTTTTTCTTTCGTTCTATTTGTAGAAATGAATATAAAGATTATCAATTAGAATCTCGGTTACATTTTCGTATTAATGCAGGCATGCAACGAGTCAAACGAATGGGCAAATTATCGGTTCGAAAGAAAAAAAGTCATGAACTCTAAGAATTCTAATCGTGATAAATTTGTTTCTTATTATTGTTGTTGTTCTTGTTCTCGTGTCCGGTGAAGAAAATTCAAATTTTGTTAAATAAAACCAAAAAGCATTCAGATGTTTTATTTCTTTGTAAACATTAACTAAACGATTCGTTCTAGAATTCAAATCGAATGATGTTTAGTCAGGCAACATCTTATCTACTAACACTTCTTGAACTTTCGAATTTCGATCTTATCTACCTGGCATGGCTATGGGCACTGTTTAAACCACTCTGTTTTTTGTTGTTATCATTGTTTCTTTTGCCGGCCATGTTACTTTTATTTATCTACGGTTCGTCGTTGTTCTGTTTGGTCTATAAACATTGGAATCGGTTAAAAGTAGGTGAGGAGAATTTCGAATGAAATAATCGAATATGGTTTTCGATTGGAATTTAGGCGGCTTATTCCGATGATTTGTGGTACGGAGCGTTGAAAACATTGGCACTTCTCTGGGAATTACAAGGCAATATTTGGCATGGTAAGATTAAAAAGGAAATATTCGTTTAATTTTTTTCTACTGTGTGCGAAGGTTACGAGGTCGAAGGTCTAGAGAAAATTCCAACGAGTGGACCAGTTTTAATTGTTTTTTATCATGGAGCATTGCCAATTGATTTCTATTATTTATTTGCTAAAATTTGGCTCTATCGTAATCGACGAGTGCGTGTTGTTGCCGATCGATTTGTATTCAAAATTCCTGGTAACAGACAAAAAATTCATTTTCTACGAAACTCAATTGCAAATGGCTTTTTAATTGCATAGGTCTCGGAACTCTTTTAGAAGCATTAGAAATTCAACCTGCAACAGCAGCTATGTGCAAATCCATGCTCGAAGAAGGACATGTACTTGCTGTTTCACCTGGTAGAATAACAATCTTGAGTTTGAAATCGAAAAACTTCTTCGAATAGGCGGTGTTCGTGAGGCACTTTTCGGTGATCATAATTATCAATTGATTTGGAAAGAACGACGTGGTTTTGCTAAAGTTGCAATCGACGCTAAAACAGTAATTGAAAATCAGTCAAAGGTAGAAGTTGGATTTTTTTTTATTTTGTCTAGACAATCATTCCAATGTTTACAAAAAACGTTCGAGAAGCTGTTCGTGCTATGACAATTGGTCGTCGTATGTGTCGTTTCTCGAATAGATATTTTTTTAATTTTTGTTTCAAAGGTTTTTTGAGCTATATCTATGAAAAAACTCGATTACCACTTGTACCACTCTACGGAATGTTTCCCGTGAAAATGATGTGAATATTGTTTCATGATTGAAAAAGAAAATATGAAATTGTTTATTTAGTACGTATCTCGGAGATCCGATTCCCTATGATCCAGAAGTAACAACTGAAGTTCTTGTTACTCGAGTAAATTTATTTGAATCAACGAAATTTGAATCTCGAATTCGTTGTTTAGGTTAAAACAGAAATCGAAAGTCTAATTGAACAACATCAACAACGGCCTGGAAGCATCACTCGTGCATTTCTCGATCGATTTTCTTCGACTTCCTCTTCTTCTTCCAAAGATTTGTGATTAATATTTTTGTGCTTGACCGGTGCTAAGATTCGTTTGTTTGTTTGTTTTTAAATGTTCAATATCTTTTCATTCTCCCTAGTCATTATTGTATTGAATAATCTTTCGTTTCGAGATGAAAAGATGATTGAATCGTTGCATTTTTTTTTCTATTTTTTTTTCACAGAAACAAAACAAAACAGACAAAACGTCCGATTTCATGAAGATATGACGAAAAACTAAAAGCAATTCTTTTATTTTCTACAATGACTGAATATCTATTGTCAAATTCGGATGAGTAAACGGTATAAGCCAAAGCGTAACAAAATAGGAGATCAATGTTGCTGAGAAATAAGCGTAGAAGAATAGACGATCTATCACGAGACCAATAGCAAGCCATTGTAGACGGTAATAATTTCCAGTTTTTGGACACACTGATGATGTGCGTTGTCGGTCTTCGGAGCGATTGATGAGAATATCGATTAGATTTTGATCGAAACGTGTGTATTGCTCACGATTCTGCGAATAATCACGAATCATTCGTTCGATTAAATAACTTGGATTATCACGAGATGATTCGATTAAACATAATGTCGGTTCTTCTTGAAGTGAACGTTTTGATGATGAGGATTTTATTACTAAATGTTCGTTAGCTGAATAATGTCGTTGACGTTTTCTCGATTGAGATCGTGCTCGTGTTGGAAAACATTGTTCATGTGTATAGAGTAAAACTTGTTGTAGAAGTAAATTTTCGATCATATGTTCATAATTGGAATCAATTTCATTTTTATTATTAACTGTTAATGGCAATGGATTCGATTCAATTGGAAGATCAGATGATGCTGAAGATTCTCTCTATAAGAATAAAAATTCTTTTGATTGATTGAAATAGCGTCTTATTTTTTTTATTTCGTATACATAAAGATAAAGTGAAGAAAAAAAAAGAGAGAAATGTCTCGATTGTGTTATAATCGATGAAATATCGGTATTTCATATGAAACACCTTTTTTAACGCAAAGATCCATAGCTAATCCAGCAGATGTTGCTGCTGTTATACTAACAAGAATATTGACTATCGAAACAACTAATTGCGTACAAGCAAGTGCATAAGAAACAGTTTCCGATTGACTACGATTATTTTTATGATCTTTTCCTAATGATCGATAGAATGAAATGATAAATGCGAAATAGACGAGTAGATAAATAGCAAATCCTGTTGAAACAACTGACATGGTAAAAAATCCATAGATCGATGTATACGATCGTCGAACACCTGCTAGAACACCCATCAAACCGGCGAGAAATGTAAAAATCCCGACTAAATTTGCTGGATATGTCCACGGCCACCAATGATTGTAATAGTTCGACATCAAATAAAGATTATCGGTTTGATTTGTAAAAACATCGACATTCGTTGCGCCGTTATAAATACGAGGAATTTCGAAGATTTGTGTGAGAACTCCGACAAGAATTAAAATGAAACCAATGATAAAACCATGGCGGCCCCATTCGTCCCACCAGGGATTTTCTTTAATCTTCGTTTCTACACGCATAGACGAGCAATACGAATGACAAGTACTCGATTTTTTTTTGACTATTAACGAGACGAGCGAAAACGGAAGAAAAAGAAAAATAATTTTCTGTTTGTTTTCTTAATTTATATTAGTCGTGTTCTCTTATTAATATCTAACTGACTTTACGGTTCAATAATTTTGTTTCTTGTTGAATTTTACCTGTTGACTCATTACAGCTTCGACTTTATCTTTCAAACGAAGGACACGAGAAAGAAATACAAGAGCAAATTTATGTAACCAACATGGTGCACGATGTTTCTCCGTTGTACACATAGCTGCTTGTTGATACAGATTAGCCACGATCACTGCCATAATAACTGATAATGACTAAGAAAACAAAACGAACAAAATCATTTCTCCGATCGATTGAGAATATGAATTTACCGTCAAACTCATGACAATAGTCAAATAAATTCCTAATAAAATACAATCAAATAAAAAATTAATAAATAATATGTTCTGCTTGTTTTTTTCTTACCAATAATTGGTACTGTATCCGATGTAGCTGGCACTTTTTCCGCTACCATTAACATAAAAACTGAAAAGGCAACAAAACACGTCAAACCAAGTGTCACCTTTTCGCCTGAAGATGTTGGCAACCTAAACACGATTTGCATAATTCATTTGTCAACAAGAAACTATTTTTCATTTAATATTTACCAAAATGACATACACGTCAAACATGAAAGCATCGCACATGGAATTATCACATTAAATATATAGTACAAAGGTCGACGACGGATATGAACACCGTAAACAAGTTCGCCGTATGTTTTATTATTTTTTGTACTAGAAAATGAATTGATTTCATTGAATTATTCAAATTGAATTATGTTTACCGCCAAACAACACCTTCTTTGACATCTAAAATAGCCCAGCCACTGTTCTTTACACTTTCCGATTGTTGTTGCTCTTTTGTACTTGGAACAAGTTCGTAATTAATCGAACTTCGATCATAAATCCATGAGGCAAATTTCAATCCGCATACTTGTCGATCGAATGGAAAATATTGAATATTAACTTTACATGTCGTTCGTAATTTCATTAAAACAGGAAAAACAACTTCACCTGTGTGATAAACCATCACATACGGTCCTAAAATTCTCGTTGTACAATTCACAAATAAAAATCGAAATCATTCGATTTACCTCCAACAACACCTTGTGTTGACGATTCACTCGAATGTTCGAATGCTGCATTGTATATGTAACTATCGGGTAGCCAAATTCGATGTGATGGCAAACGTATGCCGCGTATACCCGCATATTCCGTTTGATTCCATCCGAGATTTTCATCGATCCATTTTTGTTCAATACGAACGTTTGTTGTTAAAATTTGAGTTTTTTCTTCCTGAAAATACAAACGGAACATCAATCAGTTTAACACTTTTTTCCTCTCTCTTTGTATTTGTCTACTAGTTCAAATAATTGAGTAATTTCCATTCGAAATGAAACGGTTACTACTGCTTGAGCATTGATAACTGGTCGCACACTTGGCTCATAGAATAGCAACAATTTTCTAATTAATTGTTGTTCAGTTGTTGATTCTACACGATTTGGACAATATTCATTTGAAATAAGACAAAATATATACGTAACTCACCAACTGTATGTACAATATAAATTAATACGAATGTCAGAACAAGATTTCTACTCATATAATTACATGTGATTTGTAAGAATTAAGCAATAGATATATTTATGATTAAAATGAATCAGACTTATGTTATTAGTTTATAACGGATGGTAATGTCTTATCTGAAACAAAGATATGATAGAACTTTTTTCTTCTCGTTCTCTTCCTACAGTTCCTTAGAGAACATATAAGAAGAAAAATAAAAAATGGCTCTTTGTGTCTCCTTCATTCTCATCTCTTTTTGCCTATCGAGTTCGAACATGATCACCATCATCATCATCATCTGTCATTTTCGATGATGACAACTATCCGCTTACTGAATTGTATATTTTCTTTCCTTTCTTTTCTCTTTACGCATCAAACGACAATGAGAAGAAAGAATAGATTCCGAACATCTGTCTTTTACCTCTCGGCAAACATACTGTTCGATGTGGCAAGATTTGTTTGATGACACCATCACCATCATGAATGCTTTCTCTTCGAGCAGATACAAGAAAGAAAAAGAAATGACATAAATTACCGGCGTTTTATACTCGAAGAATGACACAAAACGCGTCTGACACTAAGGATATATTGAAGAATACTCATATCAATAATCAATATAAGGATGGTAAAATAGAAATCTGTATCAACATCGAGATCGTTCGCAATGAGAATGTGTTATTTATGTGATAGACATATAAATGGATATTCACAGTTGGATTCTTAATCAAGAATATAATTGCAATATAAATAATCGATAAATTTTCTTCAAATAATCCGATTATTCAAGCAATCTCATTTTTCTTAATCTAAAGGAAAATGAAATTCACAGCATAATTTCATTTTGTTTTTTCTCGTTAAACTCTACTATTGTGCCTTCAATAACAAACAAACAAACGTCTATTTCACAATCGAATGCAATAGAAAAAAAACGCTAAACCTTTTACCACGAAAAAGGATTAGGAAAACGTGAACATATCATGATTGACAATAAACATTCATTTGAATTTGTAAACGAATGTCTATGGGACAGAATTTGTTCGCATTTGTTTTCTTGGGAATATGTATTGGTGAGTTTCGAGACTGTTGATAAGAAAATCAGTACTCATTTAATTATTTTCTCTTAGGTTATTCGATGAGTACTGTTTGCTATGTATGTCAAAATTGGTATGAGAGAAGGATCTCTTGATTCTAATAGATCGTTCATATTTGATTTTTTTAGTGCCAATCCAGCCGATGTGAATACTTATACAAATAATTCATGTCCTGGTCCTTGTATGGTAAAAGCAAAAAAAACATAAAATTCATTGTCAATTATTATCGAATTTCTTCTAGAAAATTCAAACGTTCATTCCGACGATGGGTGTGTATATCTACAAAGCATGTACGACTCAATGTACAGAACAAAAACGATATTTTGGCTTTTCAACATTCGAAGTCACATGTTGCACCTCCGATCGCTGTAATGCAGCAACACGAAATCCAGCCGTTTACACATGGCTAACAGTTGTTTTTGTGCTAGTATCGTGTTTAAGATATGAATTATGTTAAAGGCAAAAAATAAAGTGAAGACAGATTCTTTTTTTTCTTTTTCGATTTGCTAAATAAACACTTTAATACTTTTTCGTTAATGTTGTTTTTTCTTTTGAAAAATAAGGCGATTTAAAGGCAAACACAAAAAAGAAAAGAAATCTTGCAAATCATACATTTGCATAAAAACAAACGAAAACGAATCGTCAAACGATGAAGTTGTTGTTGATAATCATCAGTTTTTTTCGTAAGAAGAATTTTTCTCTATTTCTATTTCTCACAAATTATAAAAAAAAACGATAAATCTATATTTTCTTAGTTCTTCTTCCTTGTATCAATGGTTATATCGATTGTTATGATTGTCAAAACTGTCAAATACCTTTTAATGATCAAACCAATACGATGAGCTGTTCAAACGGTGTGACACAATGTTTAGTAAGATTTCTTTCATTCGTTTAACGTAAAAGAAACTCGTGTTTTTATTAGAAAATTACGGCTAAATTAGGTACGGTCTACACGTACGTTAGTAAACAATGTGGGCCATGTTCAAATTTGACGTATCTATTCGGTGTAACGTATTTACAAGTCGATTGTTGCACAGGAACAAAGTGTAATGATGGTCATCGATTGTATCTTTCGCATAGTTTTCTTCTACTTGGATTCGTGTTTTTAATTTCGTTTTATTTAAATAAAAACATTTAATTCTTGTAATGTGTAACTAAGGAAAAGTTCATTTATTTCTATGAGCAAACTCAATGCTTTTTGGATTGTTTTCATCGTACTTTGTTCGGTAATGTGTCTTGGAAGTTTGATCTACTTCATCTATCGATTGTTTATTAAATATATTTATAAACGAGAACAACTCTGGAAAGATATTTCTTCGTCATCATCGGTGAAAGATCATTCGGAACACCGTGTTAGTATGCAATCGATTAGTCCAAGACAATCACTTCTACCATTGATTCAAGAATATCTTCCTCATGAATTGAGAAAATCAATTAAATTACGACGAATGGCTACAGAACTTCGATTCGATGAACCACCCAAATTGGAATATAATTTTCAACAAGAATGGGATGAAATGGATACGAAAAGTCATTTGAATTTTCAATATCTAATAGAGTTTTATTTATTTCGTTTCTTTTTTCAGGTTTATTTTCTTTTCGATATTTATCAAGTCATACATCATTTCATACACTTCGAATGCAACAATCCAAATCTGATAATGATCGATACTATTCAATAAGTTCATCCGAACAAATGATCACTCCACCATCATCGACAAGTTTTCTTTTGAATAAACACGACTCATCAATGAATTCAGTCTCTAAAATCTAGAAAAGTCATCGAGTCCGTATTTTTTTCCTTTTCTATGAGTCATAAAAGACTATATAACCAATAGGGTATATTACGAACTTCTATTTACTTACTTTATTTATCATTTCTAATACGTAAAATGAGTCGAACAATTCTAAACAAACTTCTAACACATTCATTCAATCATTATTCTGTTCTTTTCAATGAACTAACGTTTCATAATCACAATGCTCATCATCTGGGTTCGCTTTATTTGCTCGGTGCAAGCAATGACCAATTAGAAAAAGCCTATGAAGTCATGTGTCATCCACTTGTTCCGTATGAAATATCACCGCAGAAAATCGATTCGAACAATTGGCGACATTTTCTCGGCAATAAACATTGCTGTTTGAGTTACCGTGATTTTTTCTACGAACAATTAAAATCCAATGAAACTCAATGGAAAAACAAGTTCATCGAGTTCTTACTCGATAATCAACAACAACAACCACCGCTAATCAATAGCGTTATCAGTGGTCTAACACATCCGCTAATTCATATTGGTTATGCATTCGAATTGGACAATCTCGAAGTTGCAACCGAAGCATTGACATTAACTGCTGTTTCTTATAATTATTTACACGAATATATCGATACGATTAAACCACCACGATCGCCATCAAAAACTGCTTTTCAAATCTTCGAAGACATTCATTCTGATTCGAACTTTCCGATTTACGAAACACCTGGAGTGGACAATCTTGAGTCTACTATCAAAGATCATAGTAAGATCATTTTTCATCATTATAATCAATGGTTAATCAATCGTGATAATCTCGATTTATCCATCGAAGAATTATTCGATTTAACTGTTTACATCTACGGTGCAACGCACAAGCCAAATGATGTTCAATTCGATTTCTTTTTACTGCATTTATTAACATCAATGCATGCCATTCGAATCATTTCACCGCATATAACTGATAAACAAATATGCGAAGGTTTACTTCATCAATTTTTCTTTTTTGCTATTGCACTTTATGTTACACAATTGCGACCGAAAATTGACCGAAATCTAATTGATAATTACGAAGTCAATCACGATTGGAACTATGTCATCGATCGAGCGTTGAATACGAATTTGCGCGATGACGCTCATGCAGTTAAAGTCATTCGAGCAGTACGTGATGCTGAGCAAGTTTACGGAAATAAAACGAATTTTTATTTGAAAACAGCTGTTAAAACAGTGGAAACATTAAATATTGACGATCCATGGATCGGTGGATCGGAAGACAAACAACAATTGAATATTCTTAAAAATTAATTTGATTTTTTTTCTTTTTGAATAAATTATTTAGTCTGATTCTTTCTTTGCAAATATATATTTCAACAAATGCCATAGTTTTTCTTTTGTCATGTTTAATGACCTTGTCACGGCTATTTTCTTGGTCAATAACTCAAAATGAATCGAGTAAACAAATACATTAAAAAATTTTTTATTCCCTCTACTGTCGTCTGTATGTATTTCTTTTGTTTCTTTTTTCTTTTCTTTTCTTTTCTTTTGTTACATTCACAACCACTTCTGCTATTGTAACCAAATGGCATCATCGCACACTTTATTTTTCTTCTTCGTTATTATTCTATTTTGAATACTAATGGCTGCTACATCTCATGTCAGTCAACCCCTGAAAAAACATCTTTCTCACGACGATCCATATCAATCGAATCATTACGGTAGGTCGTAGTGAAGTTTTTTTTTTGTTTTTCTCGAAATTCTATTGATTTATTTTAGGATCGTACGACACAGGCTTTGGTTCGATGACTTCACATGCGTATCAATATCAAACCAATCCTCATCATCATTCGAGTGAACCGAACCTGAGCCAATATGATCGAGTACCACTGAGTGACAATTCAAATTCGACTACAACGAAAAGTAATGAAAAATATGGAACAACTAAAAAAACGCAGTTACCACCAAACAAAACCATGGAGATTCAACAGTCAAATTCAATCAAACGTAAACAAGTAAATGGTTTGAAGAGAAAAGGAAATTACATGTTTGTTTTGTTCGAGAAGAAGTCTCATTACTTGAGAATAGAGTAATAATAAGTAGACATTACTTTGCTTTTTTAAATAAATAAAAAGAAATTAAAAAGAGAAACAGTTTATGATACATCGATGATATTTGTATTTAGAATCCTCCAGCAACACTCGACAATCATCAACATACTTTTGTTCGTTCTGAAGGGCAAATACAACCTCGTACCGTTCCCAAACAACAGAATAAAGCTCAACCCTCAAGTCTCGGTCAGACAGATCTCAATCATAAACCAACAGTAGAATCGCATGTTGAGATGAAAGCAACGAAATCGAGTTTAATGAGAGCGAAGGCTATTAAAAAGAAAGAAGCAATTCTTGAACAAAAACGTAAAGATCAATTCTTTGCAGGGAAATTAAAATCTCAATTACCACCAACGTCGCCATCCGATGAAGAAGAAAAACACCTGAAAAAGTCTAAACCAAACAAACATTCGGTGAGTGAAGGTGAACAAACCGATATTGAGAGATCAAACCGACAGAAAAAATCGTCACATTCTGTACCAAAACAAAGAAAAAGTCGTGCTGATGGTTATAAAACCGAAGATAACAGTTCAGGAGATGAATACAACCCGAAATCTAAACGTAGCCGAAATAAATCACAAAAACGAACGACATTTTCCGATTCTCAACTGCCGCCACTTCGTCATGGTCGTTTACCACCTTATAACGATCCTTATCTCGACTATATGCTACCTCCTGGTCATCCTCTACGAGCACGATACCCACATTATGCTGACTATCCACCGTATGCTGGTCCTTATGCTGGTCATTATGCTCGTCGTCCTTTACGTGACGAAGCTGAAGATATTCCGCCTTATCTCGCATCGTATCGAGATCCGTATGACCACTTTTTTGATTATGAAAAACGAAAAGCTAAACCTAAACGTAGTAAAAGTAAAAACGATGGTCACATAGATCGAGAAGATAATAATGGAAATATAACAGGCTATGAAACTGAACGTGAAGAAGGTACGAAAAGTCAAGTATCCCGAAAGGTGAAACCAAGAAATGTCAATCATGAAAAACCAACCCGAAAAGGTCCACCAGGTTATTGGCATCAGGGCTATTACGAATCGCCTTATTACAATGAAACTGCAATGCTAGAGATCTGGCGACAAGAACGAAACGATTATTTAAAAAAGAAATACAAACCAACTATTCATGATGTTCTCTATTCTCAACAATGGATGAAATCAGGTACGAATCTTTTTCGTTTCGATTCATTTATTTTGTTTTTTTAGACAGTTATTTAGAAAATCAACGTCGTCGAGCATTACGTGATACTCAAGGCTACTATTTTCCATATAAGAAATATACTTTAAAAGATTATCGTGATATACAAAAAACGAATAATGCAAATCCTTTTTCTGAAACAAACGAAACGACGATCGATCGAGTAAAATCAATCTCGGCTAAATTTTGTTTCGTTTCGAATTGAAAAATTTATTTAGAAAGAACGTCAGAAAAAACGACAAGAATACGGCGCTTTTGTCGAACGACAATTGGCAGATAATCCAGGAACTCGACAAATTCCACCGAGAGATATGCCACCAAGAAAACCATGGCATGTCAACGGAGGAGATCCACTAGATCCTGAAGCTGTTTCCAAACGAGAACGAGTAAAAAAAATTATCAGAACAAAGAAATTCAGTTCTTTTCTTCAAATTTAAAGGCGTTAGAATATGCTAAAGATCAAGTCAAATATCGACCGGTGGGCAACAACAAAACTCGTACGACTAAATATGATTCCAATGATCAATATGAAAATAATTCTTACGATGAAAACAGTAGAAAACGATAAATAAAAATAAAAATTCATTTTATTTTTTGTTTTCTCTGTTAATATATGCAGATTATGATCAAACAATCAACAAAGATCATCAATTGTACGATGATTACGACTAGTGTGAACGTGAACAAGAATATTCTTTCTCTTTTCTTTTTTTGATATTATTATATTTTTTTTTGTATAACAATGAAAAGAAGATTGAGCTGAATAAAAGTGAAGGTCTCAATCATCGAATGATTGTTGTGTAAAACCGCCTTTACAATTCAATTTTGTTCTCTGCATTCCGGACATCAGGATCAGAATCAATTTCCCAGTTAGATTATTTCCGATCTGACTTTTTTTTGCTTCTACTCTCGTCGTATCGAAACAGGAAGAAAAGTCCACTTGATCAACATCGAACGGTAAGAGAGCTTGAGAGAGAGAGAGAGAGAAAACGTTATTTATACTTAATTTTTTTTCGATAGAAGATTGTTTGCAAATAATAACGAGACATGTCAATGTGGTATACAAGAATTTTTAGTCTAATTTTCATATTTATATTTATCGAAAATGTTTTGCTGATAAAACCAAGTAAAAGTACAAAAGGATGTTTTGCTGAATTACGATGTGGAGGTTAGAAAAAAAACAATTGATATATAGTTATATCAATACATTTGTGATTTAATAGAACGAACAGAGAATCTATCAATTTCTGTGCATGGTCTACCAGGTGCAAGAGGACCAGCTGGTCCAACTGGTCCACCAGGACCGATGGGTCCGAGAGGTTTGACAGGACCTCCTGGTAAGAAAATCACTTCTTATTAGATCATTTGACAAAATTGGATTTTTTTTTGCATAGGACGTGATGGTTTTACTGAACGTCCTCCTTCATTCTACGCCGAATTACGACGTTTGTATTTAACTAAAAATCAAGACGGTGTACTTCGACCGTGGACATTAAGTGAATCAGCTAATCCACCTGAAGTCAATCATTATTTTTCAGCTGAAACCGGAATATTTACGGTACCTAGCGGTGGTCTCTATCATTTTTTTCTTACAATATCTGTTTCCAAAGCAAAGGTAACACAGAAAACAGACGAAATCAAGTTCATATCGTATTTGTCTTTCTAGGCGTCAGTTTATATTGCTCGAAATGGTGAACGTATTCGTACGGTTTGGGTCGAATCAGTCGCTAGTATTCATAATGAAACCTTAGCTTGGGGTTGGGCAAGTGGTTCAATCGATTGTCTTGCTCTATGTCAAACTGGCGATCAAATCACTGCAACAGCATCCTATCGTCCAAATGAAAATTTCAATTCTCAAGTGTATGGTTATTCGTACACGACATTTTCTGGTTACATGTTATCTGGTGTATAAAAAAAACAAGGAAAAGAGACAACTAGAGCACAAATAATCGTTTATTCTGTAGAAATGTTAAAAGCACTTTTATTCTTTGATAAGTGGAATAATATTTTCAATAAACCATTCATCTGTAAAGCGTAAATGATCAGCATCGATTTGAAAGAATTTTAAACGTGATTGTTGATCGAGAACTTTCAAACCTAATAAATCTTTGATGTAGAGTTGACTTTCGCGTAATGGAATTATTCGTGATGTATCATTTTCAGCATAGAAACCGAATTGCTCACTTTCATGTGGATAGACCATTGTATCTTTGAGAAATTCAACCAAGACTAAATTTCGAATTTTCAATAGATTTGTTCGATATGTTTCGTTGAATGTTCGTTCTTGATTTATATCCGCAAGGAACACACTCACCTCTCGATAGACTGCTTCTTTATGAGCTAGAAAACACAAAATCAATTAATAATCAGTAGATAAACAAATGACTGTGAACGTACGATCATGCCAATATTCAGCTTGAACAAGATGATCTTGAACTATTGATTCATAGACACCGAAATCCAACAATTCTCGAACATAATTACAAACTGTAACATTATCTCCAGGACAACGTGGAAAACCGAAAACACCTTGATGTTGTCCGCCAATGGAAATTAAATTTAACATCGGTGGATTCGGACATCGTTGCGCAATAGCTCGAAGGAATTGTCCACCTTGTGAAAATCTTCAATAGAAAAAAAGAAAAGAAAAAGAATGTTTTACATCACAATCACTAAAGTTACCCAATTGCATGATAACCTTGTGTCAAATTCTTATCGTCATTTAATAATTTACAAGCATAATCAATTTGATGATTAACATTCATAAAAAATCCATTGCCTGTATCCTCTTCAATATTATTCCCGATTCGAATCGAATGAACATGGGGACTCGGTGTGATTTGTTTCTCGATTAATTTAATAATCGATCCCAGACTCAATGGATTACAACAACTATCGCCCATTCCATGCCAGAGAACGACAGGTGGCGAAGCCAAAGTCTGCGTGACACAGACGACGAACACGAGAGCGAACAACATTTGAAATGAAATGTAAGATTCTGTTTTGTTATCGAGTTTATTTACTCTTGGATAGATAAATGTTTATCATTTTTAACAACCGAAAAGTATTTTTACAAGTTTTATTCATAGAGAAACAAAAGTACATGAGATGAATTTCAATCACGATGACGTTTTTCTTTTCGATCGCGATGTTCATGACGACTGGAATGTTTTCTTCGACTGTCACGATCTCGTGAACGTGAACGTGAGCGTGATTTTGATCGACTTCTAGATCGTCTAAAAACGAAAAACATTTGTCAAATTTTTATTTGAATGAATTCAAAATTTCCTTCCTACCGTCTCTTTTTCGAGCTTTTCTCTCTCGGTGATCTCGAACGTTCACGACGTGGCGATGGTGATCGTTCTGGTTTATCATAATCTTTCCATTTTTTCTTTGTTTTCTCGACGATTTTCTCTTTCTTTTTGTTCTCTTCTTGTTTTTCGTCTTCATCATCATCGCTACTCGATTCATTATCATCGATATCTCCATCGAGTACTGATTGTCGTGGTTCTAATTGATTGTTCTCTTCGAGAACATGTCGTTTCTGTAAACGAGGTAATTGAACATCTAATACACGTTCTTCACGTAATAATTCATCGATAAATTCATCCATATGAATCAATTCATATTCTACAAAATAACAACAAAAAGATTCTTTTCTTCATAGAAAAAAACACAACTTACTTTCATCTTTATTCAATCGTTTCATTTTTCGATAATCGTTATACAACGGTTCTAAATATTTGTAAACTTCAACAGATGTTCCAACTAATCGCATATAAAATGCGCCGAGTGCACGAACATATCTATCAAAAGAAATATATTTCAATAAAGATCGAAATCTTGGTGTGTTTTGTTTTGTCTTGTCTTACTTGAATTCCTCGTTTTTGATGAATTCAACGATGATATCTTTTTCCGGACAGATTTGTAACATTTTCAGTATTAAACATAAAAATGGTGTCGGACGAATATTTCCACCGGATACACCGCCAATACATTTCAATTCAACGGCTTTATCGACGATTAATTCAGCAGTTAGAGCAAAACAATCTTCTTTCCAATATCGACATTCATAGATTCGAGAACGGATAATTTTTTCGACTAGATACTGAGGATTAGTACCCTTAATTGTTGGAGCTTCTTTAACCGTTCGATTAGCCATCGTTTGTTCTTACGACAGAATAGAATGATGATGTGCTGCTAGTTTATATTTAGTTTTCTTCTTTCTTTTTGTTCGATTAGTCAAACTGATTTAACCAATGAAATAGTTCTCTTTAGATGGGAGTAGAATATCGGTGGAAAAAATCATAATGAAAACGGATTTTCGTTGGTTTCATTCATCCACTTGTCAGTTTTCATAATCTTATTAAACCAACAAGATTCACTTTGAATTGAAATGTTATTAGTACTCGTTATAATTTACGTTATGCACATATTTGATCTTTTGTCATAATGTAGATACATTAAGCTCGTCGTCTATCGAACGTATATCAAAAGACAAAAGCCAGACATAATAACCACCGGTCATCGTGAGACACGTGTGAATAGAAAAGAGAGACAGAGACAAAAAAAAGTTCATTCTAATTGATTTTTTTGCTTATTTCAAACAATAAAATTTGTCTGTCTACCGTTTGTCGTTGCAGGCACCTTTTTTTTGTCCTCTTCTCTCCTGGTGCCACACACTTAATCTATTCAGATTGAATCAGCTTTTTTTCTCTCTCTCTCTTCTCTTTCTTCAATATTTTTTCCTTCGTTGTCGTCGATGGCAATGTTCGTATTCGTTCTTTCTCTTTTTCTCTCGTCGCTTTTTTTTTTAAATAGTATACGTAGGTAAAAGACAGGACATGCTTGCTTTTAACTATTGAACAGACGAGAGAAAAATAAAGCAGAGAAAGGAAGAAAAAAAAATGTCTTTGATTTATTAATGAATATGAACTTTAGTGATTTGAAATGATGAATAACGAAGGTAAAGAAGAAAAAAAGTCTAAATCAATAAATAGTAACGAATGATTCAAATTTAAATTTCAGATAAAACAATAGGGAATAATCACGAAAGTAAATATTATTTCTTTCGTCGTAGTCGTTGAAATATTTGACATCTGTTTCATATAGGTAGTAACGAAACAAGAATGCAAGTGAATGATGAAGGTTTGATTTGATATTATTCTTTTTGTGAATAAATTCTTGGTTTTTTTGCGATTGAAAAGATACTTATCCAATATCGGACAATGATTCAACAGATCATCATCATCATTCGGAAAAAAATCTCATTCAAGATGAATTAAATGGTAAGTTTCGTGTGTCTCGATCTATTTGTATTTAACTAACTATTGTCTCCTACATCTAATGTTTATCTATTTGTCAATAAACCGATCGTCAAATCGTCTTCTTCTTCTCCTCATTTTTTGTTTTGTTATCATTGTCTTTTTCTCTCTCGTACTACGTTCGATGATGTTTCTTCTATTGCTCATATTCATCTCTCGAATTATTTCCATAAAAACCGACGTTGAAACATTGAGTTTCGAAAGTGGCTGTCTCAAAGAATCGAATCAAATTCAACTTCGTCTTCGCTGTTCTCTCTACGAACACATTAAAATCATTCGAATTATCTACGGTTATTCGAAACAACGTTCATTTTCACAATGTCAATTTAGTATCTACGATTGCATCCAAGATGGTCAAAGTGATTACATACTTTCGTGCAATGGCAAACAGACATGTATTATTAATCTAACCAAAACTGAAATCATTAAAACAACTGTCGAAACTGAGGGTGTACCGAAATGTCGAGATTTTAATTACGTTCAAATTAATTACGGTTGTCTACCGGATGCAAATGATATATGTGACAGTTGGAAAGAACATGGACAAGTCATACATATAAGTCATACGCGTTCGAGAGACAAGAAATATGCTCAATGTCAGTGTAAAATTCGTTCGTCATCCGTCGACGGACAAGTTCTACTCAATGCTCGAGAAATCAATCGACAATTTGTCGAAGTACGAAAACATTCGAATAAAGACGATTGCCGAAAGACGACTTATTTAGAAATAGCCACCGATCGATCCGAACGTAAATGCATGGAGAATTTACCATCGAACGGCAATGCATTGTTCGGTTCGGGTTCGCATAATTTTACGTTGACCTACGTTCGTAATGATCCATTTGCTGAATTATTCTTCTTCTTGGAATTAAAGGCAAGTCCACAACGAAAAGATCATCATGTACAAATTGTTTGTAATTGGGCTCGACGTACGACAACAACTAAACGAACAACATTACCAATGACACGTAGACGTCGTTCAACGACATTGGCCAGTGCCGAACGTAGTTCAACGACGATTATCGATGATGATCAATCAACAACAATCGATTCGCTCACGGAATATTCTCATTCGAATGATAATGATGAAGAATGGGCACGAGTTTTATCACAAACTGAACTCGATTCATCGATATTAGATAATCAAACAATCGTTAGTCTCGTTCAATCATCGATTCACTCTGCATCGAATTCTCGATTATCATCAAAAACAAAATCAATCATTATTATTATTCTCACGGTTTTAACAACCAGTTTTCTCTGTCTACTCTATTGTTTCAAGGTGAAACAATGTGGTTTTCTTCAACGTTTACGATTAAATCTCAACGTTGCGTTTTTATTCTGTTGCGAAGCGAGTAAACTTCTTTTTTCTTCACCGTCGAAACCTTCGTCTGAATCAGCTCGTTCAACACCATTGTCTGATTACGATCGTCGATCAAGTGAATATTATATGAACTATCCACCAAGAGAGAATAGTATTTACTACGAAGACAAATCGATCTACAGCATCTATGATAACGATCAAGTCATGGACTCGAATTATTCAACAAGATACGATTATTATCATGACGGAGAAACTTGTTAGGACCGAAAAAATAAAGATTTTCTCTTCTTGTTTTGTTGTTTTTTGAAAATTCTATTGTTAACAGAAGAAAAAAAAATAATACGTTCTCGTTTTAGAAACCATGTCCGAAGATTCGCTGATGAATGAAAATGAACCGAATATAAGTCAACAACAATCGATGAAATCATCGCGATTAACAGCTAATCTCGATGAACATATTAAATTAGTTAAACAAAAAAAAGACGAATTCGATCATTTACGTTTGCAACGTTTTCAAGAACAATTAAGAAAAAAAGAACAAAAATCGTATGTTATCATTAATAATAACAAATCATCATCATTTCTGACAACTTTGTTTCTCCGTTTTCTTTTTCGTTATGACTCAGCAGCAAAAAAAGGAGAGAAGAAGAAGAAAAAAAGAACGAAAAGAAAGGAAAATGATTTATTCAGCGTAGGTTTTCTTTTTATAAACGATATACACTTGACGTATTTGCTGTTTTTCTTTTCTCGATCATTTTACACGATAGATTTCCTTCTGTACCCAATCTGTTAGCCTTAATCAACGAAAGAATATGGTTTAGTTATTACTGATATTAGAACGAGCTTGACATTTTTCTTTTTTTTGTGTGTGGGCCAAAGCAACAATACCAAAATATAGTTCTTTTTTTTTCGCATCCAACAGGCATGTACAATCAGGACGAGAAGAACGAGAAAAAACAACGAGACGGAAAGAAAGTGACGATTATCGAATGCGTGAGATAGAGAAGAGAACGAGGAGGAGTCTATTCTTTTCTAGTTTTGAGTGGTAGGTAGAGAGTCAGCTGGTGAAAACAAAAAGTTTTGTCTTTTTTCGATTAATATTTTGTTAACCAGCGATTTATTTATTTCTAGTCAAGAACAGCAAATTGAACGAGTTAAAAAGTGGTTACAATTGCGAAATCGTGATAGTGATCATCGTGTACAAGTCGAAGAACGCCGACGAAAATTGGAAGACGAAACTAAAGTAGCGATTGATTTCACTCGAACAACAAGAAAATGGAAACTTTTTTGTGCTCGTGTTTTGTTTTCAAGGCTAAATTCGACGAAATACTACGACGAGAAAAAGAACGAGAACAAAGAACAGTCCATGTGCGGTAAATAAAAAATCGATAGATGTGTATATAATTGTCAATAGATTAATTCCATGTTTTTTTTCTTTTCTTACAGAGCTCTTTCGTATAAACCTGAGTGTCTTATGAGTATATCAACGGATATAGTTTCATCTCGACGAGCCACTTCTGCACCACGTATACGAACAAATCATAACAGTAAATCGAATGAATTTCAAAACAAAACAAAATGCCGATCGTCACTTTAGATATGAACAATCGAAGAACATCAACCGACTCGCAAGACAATGCTGATCATTCCGCATGTAAGATTACTTTTTATGTATTTTTTTGATATAATATGAAAAGAATGTTTGTTCTCATGGGGCATGTGTTTATAATATATGGAATAGCACTCTATATTTTGTTCCTCTCTCTCTCGACTTCTAGCTGCCATCAGTTCTCATCAAATAACTCGGCATCAATCGCGTCATTCTCGTGATGCAACGATGACGACTGAAGAGAATTCAGTATCAGGTACGATGACTACAGCAGAACGTACATCAACACAAAATCGAACACGACAGATGCCAACATCTTATTCCTATTGGATAAATTCCGGTGATAATCAGAATTCGATACATGCCAATTTTATGCGTTCGACATATGCGGCATCGTGTCGATCACGACTGAGTCGAAGTGCCGAACGATGTCCTCGGGCGTGTAGAGGTATTTTATTATCGATTTGCCAACGCTTAGCTATAACATCTGTGTGCGCGTATGGGCTTCTTGTTATGATGTTTTCTGTTTCTCTTTTGTTTGTACGCGTGTGCTGATTTGCTTTGCTTTTGAATTCTCGTTGAATGAGTAATGACGTTTTTTCAATGTTGTTTAGGTCATCATGATGAAACATCGTTAAATACGACCATGAATTCAGTTACATCAGCAGCAACAACAACTACAGCGAATGGCGGTGGTGATTCATCACAACGTCGTGTACAAAGTGTGAATCGACAGCAATTGAATGAAACGATTCGTCGATTGTCGAAACCGAAAGCACATACGATGACTCAATCAGTTCAAGGAATGCCGTCATCGCAATCGAGTCATCAATTACGTGCATCGACACCGAATCAACATCTTACTTCGACACCAACTCGAAGGCAAACTCCATCACGTCCAGCAACAGCGCCCACAAATCATGTCTCAGTTAATAATCTACGAGCTTCCCCACATAATGAATTAACGACAAGACAATCGCCGCATCGTACACCAAGTCACTCAAGACCGCCAACACAATCAGCAGCTAAACCGCCAGTTGCACGTTCGAAACCGCCTGTTCAACGTTCGTTAATGACGACTTCTCTTTCATCATCAGCACTTTCATCTTCAACAACTAAACAAAATATTCGTCGTATCGGTGGTACGCCGCCATCTTCACCTAAACCGAAACCACAATCGCCAGTTGAATCTCTGACAGATAGCGAAACTTCCAGCAAACCTGTCGAAGAACAAACTCCTGTCGAACCTGAATCGATTTCTACTGAAATTCAGCCAACAGCTTCTCCTCCTGCTGAATCTATCGATACAGCTACTGAAATTGTTGAAGAATCGACGACACAGATCGAGTCAGTGGCTGAAACTTCGAATCCTCCTCCGGCACAACTTTCTAAACGTGAACAAGACCAACTCGACGAACAAGAATATCAGCGTAAATTAAATCAAAAGATTCGAGAAGCTCAACAACGTTTAGAAGCCGAACGTCAACGTGAAGAAGAACGACAACGTCAATTGGAACTCGAAGAATACGAACGTGAACAAGAACAAATTCGTCTTGCTGAAGAACAACATCGTGTCGAACAAGAACGTCTACAACGTGCAATCGAAGAACGTGAACGAGAAAATGAACTCAAACGTCAAGAAGAACAACGTCTCCAACAGCAACGCGAAGAACTCGAACGTAAACAAGCCGAAGAAACCGAACGACTCAATCGAGAACGACAAGAACGAGCGAAAAAAGAAGAAGAAGAACGAAACGAACGAAAACGTCGTCTAGATCTGATCATGAGACGAACGAGACCAGTTTCACCAACACCCAAAGTAATTTACTGATGTTTTGTTTGTTTGTTCGATCATTTAAATCTGTTTTAGACCGAAAGTAATGGCAATAGTAAAACGAGTCTTAATGAAACCAATGATCATGATCAACAGCCGATATCATCTATGTCTCATTCCATTTCTGATAATCGTTTTCCGACTTCATTGTCAATTGATAATCTTAATTCAAATGATTCCACTCCTGCTCCTGAAACACCCAAGTAAATCTTTTCATTCGTTTTTTCGAAATAATTTCTTTGATTTCTTCTTTAAAGATTTAAATCTCCTCTAATTCAAAGTCTACTCGAAAGAGCTCGAAATTCAAGATCAACAGATAATTTAAGTCAATCAAATATGACGACATCACAAATTCAAGATGAAATCGACACACATCAAACGATTCAAATCAGTCTCTCTGATGATGATGACGATCAACATGATTCAGGAATCAATAATACTCTAAATGGTCATACTGATTCACCGTACGTCGAAAAAACCAAGATCTCTTATACATAAACAGTGATTTTGTTTAGATTATCTTCATCAACATACTGATACAAGTACTGTTCTTCAATAGTTTTTTTTTAGTATGGCAATAGAACGAGAAAACAACGATTGTTCGTCGAACTTGAAATCTAGTCCTATTTGATCAATATTAAACTTAATCTGTTCGATTTTTTGTTTTTATCTTATTAATTCATTGGCTCAATAATCGATCTGTACGAAGAAAACACGATTGTGTGTTTTTTTGTTCCGAACATTCTATCCCGGCATTTGGATTCTTATTTCTTTTTACTTTGCTGACGTGTGTGTGTGTGTGTGCGTGTGTGTGTGTGTATTTACTCTCATTGTCTTTTGTTGTTTTCTTCTTCCTTTTCTTCTTCTTGTTTCCATGCTTTGAACCCGTTGTTCTTATTTTTTTTCTTAATAAAAATTCTTCAGAACGAATTAAACAATATTAAAAAAACTCGGAATTTCTTAATCGCAAATAATTTCGGCAATTATGTTCTCGTTTCGTTTCTAAGCCGTTTTTAATAGGAAACCATTTGACATATATAGACATCTGTCTCTCATTGTTTCGATTACTCACAAGAGAAACCATTGAGAAGAAATGCTCGTCATGATTCAACAAAATGGCGTCCTTGAGTCATCATCCAACGATTGATTCCATTCGAATTTTTATTCCGTTTTTTGTACATAGCTTATTTTGAAAATGGCTGCAACGACTCGACGACCTTTGCCAACGTTAAAAGTCAAAAAATTATCTCCACCACGTTTACCATCACCCGAAAAGCCCGTGTTGCAATCGAAAAAAACAGGACGCGATCTCGATCCACTAGAAAAACGTTTGATTAACATTCGTCTCCATCTTCTACATAGTACTACACATCGACAACAAACACCTCCCGAACCAACATTGGTCTTCGATTCATTTCTCTATTTAGGCGGACTTAAATCTCTTAGTAACAAAGTAAATCGAATTGATTTCCGAATGTTTTTATCTTTTTTTTATCTTTCGTGTTAGACTCGTCTTGCTCGTTTAAAGATCACTCATATTCTTTCCGTTGTCTTCATTCCACCGGCTAAAAGTCTCATTGCTCCGAATATAAAACATCTTTTTCTTCGTGCTGACGATGTTGTTTCATTTAATATGACGCCATACTTCGAACAAGCTTGTCAATTCATCGAAGAAGCTCGTCAATCGAAAGGTTCAGTTCTCGTTCATTGTGTTTGCGGGATTTCGCGTTCAACAACACTATGTTGTGCATATTTGATGAAACACCATTCGATGACGCTCGAACAAGCATTAGTACAGCTTCGTTCACGTCGGCATATTATTCAACCGAATAATGGCTTTCTTAAACAATTGGTTAAATATAACGAACAATTAGATATCGAACAAACAGCTGTCGAAGACGTTGTTTCTAAATTAGAGAATATTTAAGACTGAGAATGTTTCTTTTTTTATTTTGTGTTTATAGATTTTGAATTGCACAAATTATTTTCTTCATTTCTAGATTATTGAGAATGGCATCGGCATCATCTGGTGATAACTCTGAGAAGAAAAATTCGAATCATATGTTCTCAGGTTTTCTCGGTAAAACCGGTACAGATGAATCGCCGATTGATAGAACATATTATAATATTTTAAATGTTTCACCAACGGCGACTGCAGCTGAAATCAAACGAGCTTACTATACACTTTCACTTCAGTATCATCCCGATCGAACACAAGGTCTCGATGATCTAACAAGAAGAGACTATGCCGAACGATTCAAATTGATTTCTCAAGCTTATAGTAAACAAAAAAAAACAAAATTGAATTTCTTTTTAATGAATAAACATTTTTGTTTTTTTCATTTTAGCTATTTTAAGTGATCCAGAAAAACGAACACTCTATAATCGGTAGAACGAATCTCTTAGTTTTTTTCTTCTTCTTTCGTGATCGTTGTATTTATTTAGATATGGTAAAGACGAGCGTATTACCGGAGCTGATGCCGGTGGAATGACGTTGGATGAATTCGATGCCGAAGAATTCTTTCGTTTTATGTTCGGTGGTGAAGAATTCATTGATATAATCGGTGATTTTGAATTAGCTAAATCATTTAAACATGCAATTAGTGAATTATTTACTGATGACGAATCGACACCTGAACAAAAAGCTGAACAACAACGGCAACGTTTAGTCTATGCCGAAGAACGAGCCAAAGCACATGAACAACGTATCGATCAATTAGCGAGTAATTTAAAAAACAAATTAGCTCTTTTTACTGATGCAAGCCAAATGAATAATGACGAACAACATATAACATTAGCATTCAATCAATTTATTGAAATTATGCATTCGAGTATTCCAAGTCTATTACAAGCGCCTTATGGTGAACAATTGCTACATTCAATTGGATATATTTATTCGTCGAAAGCTCGATATTGGTCGAGTAAAATGGATAGTCAAGAAGGTCATTTTGGCAAACGTTTACTTGGCTACGGAAAAAATGTTCATTCGACATGGAAAGATCGTTTTCATGTTGTTAAAGAAACAGTTAAAACAGTCAAATGTGCTGTTCAATGGAGTCAATCGATGTCGAAATTGGCTCAAGTTGCTGATCAAGAAGCAACTGTTGCCGAATCACAAACGCCATTTCAACATCATTCAGGTCATTTAGAATACAGTGGATTTACTCCGCCATCGCCTCAAATCGATTCTGGTGCTACTGCTACTCCAATTCCAACTCCAACAACTCCGGTGAAACAAAAACAATCACGTAAATCGTCCGCACAACCGATTGTGCCATTAACAGACGAAGAAAAACGTCAACTCGAAGCTGACACAGCTGCTAAATCGATGGAAGCCCTTTGGCGTGCGACGAAACTCGAAATTGAAAGTGTCGAACGTGATGTTTGCGATCGAGTTCTCAACGATTCGGCATCTACACGTGAAATTCGACGATATCGTTGCAAAGCTCTGTCGAAACTAGGCGACCTATGGCAACAAGCTTCGCTGTTACAGACACCAGCTAGTGCTTCCTGATTAGTTTTTTGTTTGATTTTCTTTTCTGATAGTTACGAGAATGAAGATAACCGAACACAAAAGAGAAAGAGATTTTTCTTTCATTTTTTTTTGTTTACCAAATTAAATTCACTTTTTTTCTTGATATTTTTTTATATGAAAATCTAGATGCGTTGCTTGTTCGATGCAGCATCTATCATCGATTGAATTAAATCCGATTGTTGATTATTCATCATTCGATGAATCAATCAATATCGAAGATATTCTCACGAAGAAAACTCATCATCAGTTAACCTTAGCAAAATTATTTGCATTACTACGAACATGGACTCAAATTGTACATAAACATTTTTTTAAATTAATTCTTTTGGTATGTTGAAACGAAGAGAGGATTTCTTCGAAAAACCGATCAATGTTTTTAGACGTTGGAAAATGAGATCGATATCAATGAGTATGATACTGTTACGGGAATGAGTTTACTTCATTTTACATGTAAATTCGGAGCGAAACAAATCGGACATGAAAATGACGCCGTTCAAATTATGAATTTACTTATTCAAAAAGGTATTAATCTCACAAATCAATGTCTATGGATACGAATGAATTGCCTTCATTATTGTGCATTTTTCGATTCGCCATTAATCTGCGAGCTTCTTCTCAAACAATCCAAAGTTTTACATTGTAAAATGTTCGATATTTTCCTTGCATAAACAAACAATTGTTGATTGTTTTAGTAATAAATCAACCGTGTTCTTCGTTGAAAAACAATACTCCATTACATCTCGCTTGTTCAGCGTTGGCATTGTCAACAGTTCGAGTTCTTCTTCAAGCTGAAGCCAATAAACAATCGATCAACGATGAACAACGAATTCCTGCTAGTTCGAAAATTCGAGCTCGAGAAAAACAGTTTTTCGAAAATGTTTGTTCATAGATTGCATTCCGACAACGAACAGAAACGATCAAAAACTCATTGCAGATACATTACGAACGATTCTACATCGAAAAGAACCTTCTCACGAACAACAGCAATCGACGTTATTAGATCTAGCAAATCAAGTTGCACAACAATTTCAAATTGGCGAACGAGTTCGATTGGCAAATAGCAAAGTATGAGAATTGATCAATTGCAAATCGAATCGAGATTTTGTCAATTAGACTGGAACAATCCGTTATTTCGGCAGTGTTCCATTTGGTGTCAATCTCTGGTACGGCATCGAACTTGACGAAGCAGCAGGCAAACATGACGGTTGTGTTGGCGGTGTTCGTTATTTCACGTGTCCAGCAAACAAAGGTAGAACAAGATTCGATTAAAATAATGAATCAATCAATCGATCGATTCGATAGGTATTTTCGTTCAGCCATCATCTGTACGAAAACTATCTCCGGATCCTCAAGCATCGCCTGAGCGTGAACGAAAATTTCGACCGATTAATTATCCGATGCCTGATACGAGCATGATCTCGAGTCGAGTGGATTCAGGTTTGAGACGAGATAGTTCGGTCGAAGGTCGGTCAATTGAACAGTTTCAAGTCAATGATCGAGTATCTCTTCCTAAAAATCGCTATGGAACAGTACGATACGTTGGACCAACGCCATTAGGACCTGGTAAAACTATTCGCTTTCAGCAACAAAAGAAAATTGATTTCAATTTGCAGGAATTTGGTGTGGAATTGAATTGGATGTGCCCGATGGTTTACATGATGGTTGTTTGAGTGTTGACGGACAACGTTATTTTCAATGTAAACCACAGTATGGCGTGTTTGTTCGAAGTCAGAATTTGAGAAAGTTAGTGGCGTTTTAGATGTAGAAACAGATTTCGATTGTATTGAGAGAATTTAGATTGAGTAGTAATGGTCGTCGAACAACTTCCTTAGAACGTCAATCGAAAAGTATCAATTCTCGAATGACAACATCTGAATGCGATGCAACATGTAAAAAATGAAAAAACTATTTTTTTTGTCACTAGAAGAAAAAAGATTTATTTTCAGTGATCAATTCAACACTGATCGACAATGAAATCTTTACGAAATCGCTAGATCCCAAGTATCTCATCGCTTTTACTTCAAATTCCGATTTCTATTTTCTATTTTAAGTATTCATAGTCTCACATTCCATGTCGGGGATAAAGTTTATTATCAAAACCATAGTGGTAACTAAACATTTCTTTCATAAAGAAAATCATCTGAATTTGACTACATTTAGTCATCGTCCGTTATATCGGTACAGCGCTGTTTGCTGAAGGTATTTGGATTGGTATCGAGTTTGTCTCTCGAGCTCTTGGCAAAAACGATGGTACTGTTAATGGTCATACATATTTCCAATGTAAAGCCAATCATGGTCTCTTCATTCGACCGAATCGAGTATCATTAACGAAAAAATGAACGAAAACTCGTTTTTTTTTGTTTCTCAGGAATTGTTTCTGTGATTTAGATTTGTCTCTCTCTCTCTCTTTGTTTTGTATTAATATAATTATTTATAACTGTGATTAATATTTTTAGCCGACCTTCTTCTCTCGAATTTACCTAGAAATCTCTAGTATTATCCTTCTTCTTTTCGTAGATCGAATAAAACAATGGCTAAAACACCAACACGTAATGCGTCGACTACTTTAGTCGATCAATTGTCCGAAAGTGACGATCGATGTAAAAGTTTTCATCAATTTTTTTTATTACAAAAGAATAATAATATTTACGTTTTTGTTTAGTCGATGAATATTCGACAGATAATCCGTTGGATTTCACAGCGGGCAGTCTTCGTCAAAATGAACACGCCTTTTTCTCTGATGTAACAACGATGAAAGAACTTGAAAACGATCTAACTGATTTATTACAACGATTTCGCGAAGGAACTTTATTAGCATTTAGTAAGCAAAAAAAAGAACGATCTTTTTTACTATTGAATTCTTTAGGTCCGCAATTTACTTGTACAAAAATGGATACGATTCGTGAAACTCAAGAGCAATTAGCTAAATTACATTTTTCATTAGATAAAGATTTGTCAACAATCAAGTCTGAATTGAGATTTTTATCTATTGTTTTGACTTATCTGTGTTTTATTATTAGTATCGAATCAGATGAGTGTCAAAAAAAAGCCAATGAAAACATGTCATGTCTTATGCAGAAGGTAAATCAATTGCAACCAAAGATTTCTTCTAATATTTCGAATTTTATCTGGATTTTAGTTACAAAAATTAACTGAAGAAATGTAAGTATGAATAAGAATGACGTCATACATTTATCGTACTCGTTTTTCTTTGTTCAGTGAAAAATTACCTCAAGTGCCCTCGGATCAATCGAATATCAATGGAACTGAATAATTCATATAAAATATCTTTGTCTGTTCTTCTTTTTTATTGTCTTGCCAAATAAAGCAATTTTTTGAAATAAAATCTGGTCATTCATTATGTTGCATCATCATTTTTAGAAGGTTGCCAAGAACAGGATAAAAAAAACAACAAATTGTAATTACACAATCAAAGCAAGCCTTGATGCATATATATATTCGTCAGATTAAAAACACAACCACAATTTAAGATGATTTCCTATCCAGAAACCGGACAATTTCGACAGGTGATCACCTCTGTTGAAAAACATACTCGTCGTCGAGAAGAAGATCGTAATAAACCATTACCAGTACTGAAATTCATTGGTACAGTGAAATTACATGGCACTAATTCAGCACTTGCATTCAATAAAGAAAGTGGATTTTGGTGTCAATCACGAAATAATATAATTACACCGCAAAAGGACAATGCTGGCTTTGCCACTCATATGACTCCAATAGCTGAAAAATTTTTTAATGATCTTGTTCTTCCAACAAGCGCTGCAATTCGCGAACAATATGAAGTCGGTCGAACGATCGTTATTTTTGGTGAATGGTGCGGAGGAAAGATTCAAAAGAATGTCGCCATTAGTGGTCTACCAACAATGTTTGTGATTTTCAAAGTACGAGTTCGTCATAGCAAAGAAATTGCTACAACTGAAGATACTGAGGATGACGCTGATGAGGAAACTCGTACTGATTCGTTTTGGTTGGAACCGAAACATTGGTCTCATTTGAAATGGACCGAGAAATCGATTTATAATATAATGGATTTTCAAACCTTTGAAATCGAGATCGATTTTGGAACACCGAAATCTGTACAAAATAAACTCGTCGCAATTACTGAAGAAGTCGAACGTCAATGTCCAGTAGGTGCACATTTTCAAAAAACTGGCGTTGGCGAAGGTGTTGTTTGGACGGAATGGGAGAAAACATTCGGCACATTAACATTCAAAGTTAAAGGCGAACAACATTCGGTTAGTCATGTCAAAACTTTAGCTCCTGTCGATGCGGAAAAACTAGCTAACCTTCAAGAATTTGTCGAATATGCTTGTACAGAGAATCGTATGCTGCAAGGTCTAGATTATCTACGCGAACAGCAATTGACTATTGAAATGAAAAACGTCGGAGCATTTCTTAAATGGCTAGTAAATGATATTGTCAAAGAAGAAAAAGACACAATGGAAAAATCGAACATCGTTTCGAATGATGTCGGACGAGGTATTCAAAATAAAGCAAAAAAATGGTATCAAGATCAAATTGTGTGATTTTCTTTCGTTCTCTTTTTTTATCAATAAATAAATTCCTCGACTCTCAGTTAGATTAAGCGCGTAATAGCTTTGCAATGGATGATTGGACAACGATCTTTACTCTCGTATTTACAACAATTGTTGTTCTTATTACAATAGCAATCGTTATTTTATATTATGCTATTATAAACTCGACTACAGCAAAGAAAAAAACTGAATCGTCGACTACTTCATTTTAAATATAAGTGCGAGTCCAAGCACATCTGTAAATATTTTCCTAGCAATTAAAATAACTAAAAATAAAACAATTCTTTCGCGACTATGCCGACCTCTATAGAAGCAATAGACTTTTGAATTTGATTTACTCGTTTGTCAACGTATCCCAACGAGCGAGAAGAAAACACACACACACACACATAAACGATCGATCTGCTTATTATCATTTTGAAAAATGACTTCAGATAGTACAACGAAAAATTCTCGTTCAAAAATCGTGCTCGATTATTCATTTTGTAATTCGAGTAATATTTGGAATTATCTTGGCATAATTACAATCATTCTTTTCGTCAGTATTTTAATTTCATTTTTAAAATACAAAAAACGTCAAGAAAATCTTCATCATACAAAAAATACGTACAATTCACTCTATATCATTGCATTAATCATTCTCGGTTTAATCTTTGTTGTGCCATGTATGTGTTGGCTATTGACATTAGTCGAAATCTTAGTGACATTCGTTCGATATGGACATGTCGCTGCATCACCATTACCAATACTCTCGTTACCAATTCGAATTCTTGCTTTTATTTACATGAAAATCACATTAGCCGTGCATTTTTACTTGACATCACCTGGAACATTTGTGTTTCTTCTTTTTTTCATTACTTTAGTTGCTCTAAAATTTGTATTTCTTCTCGCACTTCGTTTTGGTCTCATTGGTTTTTTCATTTGTTCATGGTTCGGTCTTGCTATGCCTCTCTACGCACTAAGTGAACTTCAAAATGTTGATACATGGCTCGATCTTCTCTTCACTAGTCAATTACCATTGCTCATCATTTATAAATTCTTTCCTTTACTTATCAGTATTCGTTCGTATTTTCTCTGGATATTTTTGCTCATTGTTTTTTGGATTATTTATTATTTAAAATTTGGTTTAAGTTTCTTGTTTGTTTGTAAATGTTTACTTGTGATTATACTCATTCGTTTTACATATGTGATAGGTAAAGGTTTTGTTATCTTAGTATTTTTTACTCCGGTAACAGCAACAACACGAAATGATGATGATGGTGACGACAATCACCACCAACAACAACAACAAAAATAAAATAAAAACAAAACGATTTTCTTCTTATGTTTGTTTTCTCTACATCTGATTTTATTAATAGAAATATATATATATATGTATATGTATACGTATGTTTAATTAAAAACAAAGCCTTTCAAGTTAAAATTCAGTCTGTTGAAGAAAAAATAAGTTTATCTGACTAATTCTATAAATAAAAAAAATGTCCGAAAAAAGAATATGCTAATACATTCATCTCGTTAAAAATCATCAATTTTAATATGTACGAATAAAGTTCCACGAATAGGATCACCTTTTTCATCTCGTAATTTAATATGTCGATAGCCAACTCGTAGTGCATGAAATGGTAGACAAGCTTGTCCGAGAAATGTTGAACTACCATATCGATCTCGATCTCGAACTTGAAATACAATTAAACATAATTCGGGACAATAGATATCTACATTAATTTTATAATCCCAAATCGGATTGAGACCATTGTTTCGTATCGCTGGTGATCGATGTTCAGTATAATCACATTCGATACCATAGGTAAACACTTTAATATACGGATCGGATATGTCATTATGATGAATTGAATCGCCCTCTTTAGGTAAATGTTGACCGCTAATAAGATGAATTTGTAAACGTTTGCCTTTTTCATAGAATTTCTCTTTCGGATCGTAGGAATCATCGGTTGATAATAAACAAGGAGGTTTCAATATATAACCACACCCACCGTTATCACTGAAAAATCCTTGTTGAAGCCAAGTCGATTCATCATGTGCTTGATAATTCAATGCAACCATTTGCACACCATAAGTCCAATAAAGTACTGCATGTAGATTGCTCGAATCTTGTCTTAGTGCTCCTGGATAAACTCGAACGAGTTGATTCTGTGTGAGTGTAATTAGATCGAGATGATTAGGTGAATCAGCTTGAATTAAATTATTGGCTTTCGATTCTTTAAATGAAATCGAATGAAAACTTTGTTCTAGAAGAAGAAAACGAATTGATTGAAGGCAAATTTTCAATGAATAAAACGAACGAGTTGATAATGTATGTTCTATGTTTGTAAATGAGACGATCTGAGAGTAGATTATTAAACTTGAAAAATCAGGATGATAAGTCTAAAAGAAGAATTTGATAGAATAATTTTTAAGAAAAGACCAATATCGATTTTATCTACCGATGGATTCGGTTCGGTTTCATCGTTACTACGATTTGATTTTGGATCAGCTGCGATTTTACCTTTAGGATATCGTCGACTCTATGAGAGAAAAAAATCATTTTTACAAGAAAAGAATTCATTCTTTTATTGTCTACTCGAATGATAATTTTATATTTCAGTTGTTCGGGCGATGGTAAAGTTGTAAAATCGTCTTTCACTGGTTTTGTTAATAAATTATCTAGCAAACAAAATGTCTATTTCAATTAATTGCACGAATATATCTATTCACCTTGAAATATTTCTCGTAAATGTTTGGCCATAATACCTTGTTGTTCATATGAACAATGGTTTTCGATATTTAAAAATAAAGGATATCTATTCAATCGAATGATTTAAAAACGCAGAAAATTCGTAGAACATCAATTCCTACGGTGACGCTTCGAATGCAACTATTTGAATTGCTTGAATTACTTCTCGAAATTGAATCGGTACAGTCAGAGTATGTCCATGATAAACAATCGGTTCCATATCTTCTCCATCATAACAATCCACTAGAGTCGAATAAAAATTCGTTTCAGCAAATATTCGCTTTCCTCTTTTTTAATTGAAATTACTTTCTACAGCTCGACAACCGGTTCGTAACACGTGCACATAAGTCTCCGGCGTACAATCACCAAATAATTGATTATTTTGCAAATATCTATATACACACACGCAAAGAACTATTGGCGAGACAAAACTATTCTCACGTACGTATTATGCGATGTGGCAATAAAATAATCAGTTAATGGCCGAGTCATATCCTGATAAATTCGATGTGATTTATTCGTATCCATAATGCAGAATTCATCGTGTAATAAAAGTAATCGGAGACCATCGACGCCGATTTCTTCCGAACGTTGACCTTCGATTGATGGTTCGAATCGAGTGATCAATCTCGAACAATCTTCAATCGAAAGTGGACTTATTTGTTGTTCTTTTTGAAGAAATTCTTTTAATTGTTCGATTGTTAAATAATTGATTTTCTTAATTGAATTCGTTGAAACCGGTTGTTCGGGTGTAATCGATGCTGAACGTCGACGAAATGATGATGTTAAACTTTGGTTTTTCGATCGATGAAAATTCAACGAACGAGTTTTACGTAAATGAGGCTTGATTTTTAGATTTGACAATCGTTGAATAACAGAATACTCGGAAACAGTTGCTGCCATTTGTTCGGCTGTACTTCCGTTGAATCTAAAACATAAATAAATACGCAACGAGAAACAAGAACAACGATTTTACATACTGACAAATAATTCTCAATAGTTCAGGTCGTTGAGAAATATATTTATAGAAAACAGCAAATTCATCCTTATCTAAATATGTTAGATCATGTGAATTTCTCGAACGAATATTTGCTTGATTGAAGTAATATTCAATTTCATTATCAGCCAATTCAATATTTAATATATGTAACAGATGTCGAATTTCTTGTCGCGTTAAGTGACCGGAATGATCACGATCAGCTTGAGAAAATAAATGCCAAATCCATCGATCGGTTATTTCCTGATGTGAACGTAAATGTGATCGATATCGATTGATGAGATATTCTAAACCATGAATCCATTTCGAACGAATCTCTTCGGATTCAGCAAGTAAATCCAGTGATTGACGATTGTTATTATAAAGGATTGAAAAAGCAAGATGAGCTTTATCCAATGAAACTCGCCGTTTCGACAAACACTTCTTCCATGTTGCTGTCGTAAAACCCGGCCGTATTTGTTCGATGTCTTTGATCATACACGCTTGAATTTTCGACGACGATTTCGAGCCAATATAATGGATCGCATCTTCACTTAGAACTAAATAATAAACTCTCGAATAACTTCGACCATTAGACTTAAATTTAATAAATGTTGTTCGACGTTGAATCGGATTAATTAAATCAGTTTGTTGAGACTCAGTTAGTGCTGATGAATCTGTTTGCATAATTCTACGAAAGAAAAGAAACTATTTTGTTTATTCGAAATTAAATTTTTCTTTTTACAAACCTTTGCCATTGTATTTCATCCATGTTTGTTTCAACTTTCACAAAAAGCAATATGACTATCGATGCTTTTCGTTTCTCGCTTTTTTTTAATATTAAATCAATCCTATTCTCCTCTTTTTTTTTCTTCTTTTTTTTTCATCAACATCATAAATATGCGCAAGACGAAGAAGAAGAAAAAAAAAGAATACTTCCATAGTAACTGTCATTCTTAATGGAGAAAAAAACCGCAAATAGAAATCGGAGTGAAGTATTTACAGTTCGAATACAGCAACCTCGGGTGTAAGCAGCTTTATATAGAATGTTAAATTGTTGGATCTTTATTTTAAAGAAAAAATGAAGAAAAAAAATAATGTTTTATCCTTTGATTGCTGTGAGAAATTGTTGTTTTAATTGTTTGATTGTTTGATTTTGTTCGTTCGATGAATTTCGAAAGAAAATACCGAGCAGATTTTTAGTTGATTGAGGTATTTGTTGATGAATATCGATTAATGTTTGATAGGTTTTCAAATTTTGATTGAATAAATGACGTAGACGACCGGTTTGTTCATCCTGAATTGATGAAATTTTAATTCAAAGAACAAAAAGAACTCGTTTTTACTTTAACAAAGCCTAAGGAAACGAGTAAACGTTCGTTGAAAACACGTTCAGTTGTTGGTGTTAAGGTCAATGATTTAAAGAGATTTTCTACAAGTGAAAAGTTTTTCAAAAACAAAAACTCAAGAAAATGAAATTGTTTTACTAAGAATCGCTGAACTATCGATTTGAGAGAGTGAATTATCGTTCCAAATATTTTCGAGTAATTTTATTGAACGTTCTACTGATTGTTCATCATTCTATTTGAAAAAAAAACATAATTAAAAATTTAGAATTGAAAGAAAGGAAAATCTTTACTTTGAGATATTCTTTCACTTTTTCGATGTTTAAAAAAGTTTTATCAACGTGTTGATTTGTATTGTTGGCGGTTTGTCCATTGAAGTTAAATGGTGAACAAACATTAAAATCGAAATTTGCAATCATATTCGACAATCCACCGACAATTTCAGGTTTCTTCGTCGAATTTTTCTCGATTATTGGCGCATCATTCTCTTGTTCTTCTTCAGCTTCATGATAATCATCTTCATCTTCATCATCTTCTTCCTCCTCTTCTTCTTCTTCTTCGCTTCCTTCGTCATCACTAAATTCTCGAATCGATTTGAAATTTTCTCCATTTCTCTCTTTGTCTCTACCTGAAAGCCATTTGATTGAGAAATTGATTATTCTCGAGAACATTTCGAATTTCATCGATTCCATCAAGTCCAAAGCAATTGCCATTCAAATCCAAGACTTTCAAAGACGACATGTTTTTCACAACACGAGCAACTTCAAGACCGCCGTCGATATGCATATCATTACATCCGAGATACAATTCGTGAAGTTTTTTATGTGAAACAATCGCTCGAGCAATTGCAATCGCACCTTTCGTTCGAATCAATGACGATTCAAGATTGACGATTTCGAGATTCGGTAGTTTCTCAATAGCTGATGCTAATTGACCGGCTGCTGTCGTGATTGTGTTGTCATTCAAATCGATTATACGTAGATTTCGATTTTGAACAAATGCTTTTGTCAATGCTTCGATGCCCGGTGGTCGAATGCCATTTTGTGGAACACGAATCACTTCCAACGTTCCGATAGTCTAATTTTTTGTTTTTTTGAAATACAAAAATATAAGCAAATTCGAATGAAACATACTTCGAAAGCTTTGGCCAGCGCTTGAGAACCTTCGATTTCCAGTCGATTTCGACCGGCAATGAATTGTTTAAGAGCAAATCGTTTTCCTCCAGCTGCAATACTATTCGTATGACATGCAATTAACGCTTCAGCTAGTAACTAAACACATCGATATCGAGATGATGATGATGATGGTGAATAAGAATTATCTCGTCACATACTTTTCCACCCATACTACCCAGTCCACAATTATTCAAACGAAGTTCTTCTAATGTAAAACATGGTGATGAGGATAGAAATCTTTCGAGACCTTGAACACCAATTGGTCCGAATGCATTATCACTGAGATTCAATTCAACAATATGACATCCATTGGTTAATAAACCTTGTGTTAATTTAATCTAATATAATGAAAAAACTTGAGTAAAAAAACAAAGCAAAATGTAATTGCCGTTTTCGACATACTAATGATGGTGGCACTTCAGTTTTGAGTCGAGTGGTAAACAAATCATTCCAGATTAATCTCTACGAAGAAGATGATTTCTTAGTTTCTCTTTGAAAGAGAGAAAATTTTCTTATCTACTTCGATTTCACTGTGTTTTTCTAAAGCTTTACCAATAGCTGTTGCAGCTTCTTCATTAATCGTATTTCCTTCGAGACGTAAAGCTTTCAATGGTTTATATTTCACAATTTCTTGACACAATTCTTTAACTAAAAAGTTCATTTCATTTATTTGAATTCGATTTTTCGGTCTCTGAATCGAATCTATTTACCATCAGCTTCACAATTGGCTTTCAAGCCTCGATTAGCCCATGATAGTTCATGTTCAGTTGATTTCAAACTTTTCGAAAGATTATCTGTCATTGTGATTCGAAAACAGTCAAATAACAACAAGATTTTCGTTACATAAGTCTCGTCTCTTTGTTGTAAACAAAACGCCAATAAGATTAGTGAATCAAACGATAGATCACGCTCTTCATTCAACACTATCAGAATAAATTTTGCTTAGTAAATAATAGCAACAAGAGAAGAGAAATTATTCATCGATTGGACTTTGTTTTTCTATTGGAACGAAGATAATGATTAATCATTTTCTATGATGAAATATCGCTTCATCGTTTTTTTTTGTCCTCATCTTGCATGTGCGTCTGTTGCCGTTGTATTTGTTGTTGTTTTTTCTTTCCTTTCTCTGACATATTTAGTGTCGGTTGCGCGTACTAAGAAAAGAAAATACTGTTCAAAAAGTTCGTACGACTCGTGACCCCTAGCTGTCACTATATATAGGCGTCATATCGTTCTTTTTGCATTGCTAAAACTTGTTTGGAATATCTGATTAATTATTTCACATAGTTTTACTGGTAAAATTTATTTCGTTATTCTTCAATTAATTCGTTCGAATCTGAGGGTGTTTTTTTTTCGAATTCAATCTTCTGTTTTCTCGTGCTAGAAGATGAGCTTATCTCGGGTTTTTTTTTTTTTATTTCGGAAGAAGTTCTCGAGACGCATATTTTTTTTCCTTCCTTTCTTCGCGCTTTCATCACGCAGAGCAACATATGCGACAACCGACTTCTTCTCTCTTCTTGTTTTTCTTTTTTTCCGGGACTAAATAGAAACATATTCACGTTATTTTCAGATAAACATGGTTTTCATTACTGATAAAATCAAAGATTCAACAACATCAATGTCCTATGTGCCAGAACCATTGGATTTACCAGTGACAAGTCAAAACAACACAACCGAACAAACAATCGAACGAAAACAAACAATTCGAACAAATGAACAAGAAGAAGAAGATTTCATTAAGAATAATTATGTTGCACGAACATTATTGCGAGAACCCGAATTACCACCAGTAACGTGGTTGAATTGGTACAAAGAAATCAATTGGCCACAAGCAACATTATTATGTCTCGAACCATTCATTGCTTTGTATGGTCTTTTTACAACGGGTTTCGTTTGGCAAACAGCTATATTTACATTTATCTGGTATTTTCTCACTGGTTTCGGTATAACAGCTGGCTACCACCGATTATTTGCTCATCGTGCATATGAAGCCAAGCCGATATTAAAATATATTTTGTTAATCTTCGGTGCAGGTTCAGTTCAAGGTTCTGCTCAATGGTGGTCACGTGGTCATCGTGCCCATCATCGATATACAGATACCGATCTTGATCCTTACAGTGCACATAAAGGCATCTTCTATTCACATATCGGTTGGTTATTAATCAAACCACGTCGAAAACCAGGTGTTGCCGACATCACAGATCTCTCACACGATGCAACTGTTCAATGGCAACATCGAAATTATTTAAGTTTAGCATTTCTCATGGCCTTTGTTATCCCAACACTCATTTGCGGTCTTCTTTGGGGAGATTATCGTGGTGGTTACTTTTTTGCCGGTGTTCTTCGTCTTGTTTTCGTTCATCATTCAACATTTTGTGTTAATTCATTGGCACATTATCTCGGTGATGCACCATTCGATGATCGACATACGCCACGTGATCATTTCATCACGGCACTTGTTACACTCGGTGAAGGTTATCATAATTTTCATCATGAATTTCCATCGGATTATCGAAATGCATTGAAATGGTTTCAATATGATCCAACCAAAGTTTTAATCTCATTTTTCAAACTCGTCGGTTTAGCTTACAATCTCAAAGAATTTCCACAGAATGAAATTCAAAAAGGTCGATATACAATGGCACAGAAAGAATTAAATAAACTAGGCCGAACAATCACATGGCCAAAATCGAATGATGATTTGCCAATAATTACATTTGAAGACTATCAACAATTATCTCAAACTGAACCGGAACGAAATCTCATTCTCATCGCTGGTTTTATTCATGATGTTAGCCATTTTGTTGATTCTCATCCGGGCGGTCGAGCGATGATTCGAAGTTATCTTGGCAAAGATGCAACCGTTGCTTTCTACGGCGGTATTCACGATCATAATACAGCAGCACATAATATGCTTGCTATGATGCGTGTTGCTATTTGCAAATATGGCGGCGAAGTCGAGCATCTTAAAAAACGTTTAGGCCACGTTCAAACCCCCACACCAATATTTGCTTGAAGCAAACCGAACCTCAATGTTTGTTTTCTTTTCTGTTGTTGTTGTTGTTTAATTGATATAGCGTCAAACGTATTTATATTCTTTATTTTGTCTCTTCAGAGATACGGTGTAGATTTAATAAAAAACAAAACCCGAGAAATGAAATTCTTTTTGTTTTTTGTGTTTATTTTCTATAATTGAGCAGAAAGCATTTCCTGATTCGTATCGCTTTTCAAGTCTATATGAACGAATAATGTCGAATGAGTTGGAAGATTCTTTCGAGAACGTAAATGTACGTGACGATAGCCCGTTTGAATCATGAGTAATGGCAAACAGAAACGTGCCAGTTGAGTATTCGATGTGAATTGATCGTAGTCGAATACGGTAAAATAAACTAAAGTCATTTGAGGATATCGAATTCGAAATGTAAAAGTTTCGTTCCAAATCGGATCGAACCCATTGTTTTCAATGACTCGAGTTTTTTGTGTTTGTTGATCACACGGTAGACCGTGGATCGATACGGTTACATAAGGATCTGGAATGTCCGATGAATTTTTACTTGGTCGAGATAGAAATTGTGCACTGATAATTGTAATTGTTAGAATTTGTGGATAATCAAGATCTAATTCTTGTGCATTCAATGGATTATATTTTGTTAATTCGGATTGAATTAAATAATTTGGTTTGAGAACATAACCACAACCGCCATTGTCGAGAAATTTTCCGTAGGCAAGCGCCATCATATCATCGGTATTTTGAAAATTTAATGCAGTCATTTGAATGCCATGATTCCATGCGTCGATAGGATTGGGATTGCTGGAATTTTGACGAAGACTGCCGGGATATGTTCGAAGAACGCGCCAACTCGTTTGACTAATTATCTCCAAGGGAGTTTCGCGAGCAAGTTTTTCGAAACGATTCTCTTCTAACGATGACGAATGAAATGGCGAATCTAAAGAAATTTTTTCTTGAAAGGAATTTGTTTGGCTTCAGTCAACTCACAGTTTGCTTTTGCAAAATCACTGTTTTTAAATGAAACATTTGGAAGATAGATAAACAATTCATTGGAATCACAATGTGACTTCTAAAAACGTGCAAAAATTTCAATTCAAATTGTGTTTGTGTTCAGCATACTTTTGTTAAAATCTCGATAAAACTAGTATGTTCAGGTTGTTCGATCTCGATAATTGAATCTGCTCGTTTAGCTTTTTTACTCTGATTGGAAAAAGAAATATTTTGTCGGAGAAATTCAATTCGAAATTTACTCGAACAAGAACTTTGTATTTTAAATCTTCAGGCGATGGTAAAACAGCATGATTATCGTCAAATGTATGTTCAACTACCAATCGATCTAATTTAACAACATAAAATATCTTTCGAGAGAAATATTTTTATTTTCTCAACCTCCAAGAATCGTTTTCAATATTCTCGCCATTTCTCGTTCCTGTTCAATTGTACAATGATTTTCAAGATTTAAAATCACGGGATATCTAAAAAGAAAAGAACGTCTTTCTTTGAGATAGATCGTAGTTAGTCGAAATCTACGGTGATGTTTTGAATAAATTCGGTTCCATATAACGAATAATCGATTCGAATGAACAAGGTTTCACAAGAGTATATGCATGAGTAACAATCGGTTGTCCAGTCGGTCCATCATAACAATCAAGTTCAACAGCACGACAACCGGCTAATAGAACTCGATTGTATGCTTCCGGATTACTCTCACCGGATAGTTGACTGTAGAATAAATAACTAAATTAAAAAAGAAAAACCAAATATTTAAAAATCAAAAATTTTCAAAAGAGTTTATTTACGTATTATGAGACGTATTTATATAATAATCACATAATGGTCTAAAAGAGCGAATTGAAATCGATGTTGAACAATTGAATTCGATTTACCTGGTCATATTTTGATAGATTTGTTTTGAAAATAAAGGTTTGACAATATCAAAATCACTGGATAACAACATATTACGAAAGCCTAAATAATTTCAACGTTCATTTCGTGATTCGAATAAGACAGACAAAAGGAAGTCGTACCATCGAGGCTTAATAGTTTTTTTTCTTTGAATTCTTTGTCGAGTTCAAATTCATCGATGAGTTTCTCGGCTTGTTCAATCGTTAGAATATATTCACAAACAAGTTTCTCATTTTCTTGTTTCTTTGTAATCGTTTGCTAAATCAAATAAATCGAAAACAAAACAAAACTTGTAGCTGATTTAAAATCAAATTACATTTTGAATATTCTTTAGAAAAGCTACTAATTCATCAGCAGCCATATGAATATCATCGATTGATTTCAAAGTACCATTTTGAGTGTGTCTAACAACAAAACGAGTTCATTTTCGTTAACTTTCGATCGTTTACTTCTGCATGAGCTCATAGAGATCTTTTCGTTGAGTTAAAATCTTGAAAAATTCAAGGAATTCATCGGGACTCAGTAGGCCTTCTTGGCTTTTATCTGCTTTCTAAAGGAAAGATAAACGATTTCATCGAAGAGAAAAAGAAGAAGAAGTCGATCTACTTGGAAGTATTGTTCGAAAATATTTTGTGGAATGAGAACATTGAATGAATTGGCTAATAATCGTCGACATTCTTTTTTCGATAATGAATTCGATTGATCGACATCGGCCAAACGAAAATAATTTAAAATCCAACTAAAAACAAAATTCAAATCCGAAGTTAATTCTATTTTGAACCTTTTCTCTTTGATTAAATGTCGTTGCGTCTTGTTGGAATGATTATCAAGTAGACTTTGAAGGCCTTGAATCCACAAGTCTCGAGCTAATTTACTCGGAGCAACAAGATGAAGTTCATTTCGATGATGATTGTACATAATCGTAAAAGCCAGATTTTCCTGGATATAGAAAAAAAAAGACAAAATCTCGACTTTTGCTTTTTTGTCAATTTCAAAGATCTTACATCGGTCGGTTTGATCAATCCTCGTTGAACTAATTGACCAAATGTTTGTGCTTGATAACCTATTCGAACTTCATTTATATCTTTGATATAATCTAAATTGATTCTCGAATTATTTTCGAGTGACAAATTGAAATCTGCATACATACAAATTCGTGGCCGACGAAAGAGTTTTCTTGATTTTCTGTAGGAAATATATTCTTCATGTTCATCGAGATAAAATTCTCGTGGATATTTTCTTCCGTGAGCTTTGGTTTTGACAAGAATCGTGCCGATTTTAAGCTGATTCACAATATCGGCATTGTCGTTTTCTTCATTATCCATCGAGCAAAATCCAGCGCATACACTTTTCTCGTTAATACGCGTTATTGCTACTCGAAAGATTCAAGAGAATAGTAACAAAACAAAATACATTCTATGCATAAATGCTTTCGCTTCTCAATATGTCAATACTAATAAACATATTGCATCTTTGTTTGCTCTACTTATGCATAAATAAAAAACAAAAATTTATTCAAAAGGATGATTTGCCGATTATTAGCGAGCGAAGAAAGAAAAGAATGCAAGATTAATGTTTTACACAGATGAAACATTTCTTTTGTCAAATCGAAAAGTACTTATTGACAAAAAATATGTTTGTCGATATCGCGATTAAGCAGCTCAAGAATCAATGATTACTTACTGATATTCGGCAATAGTTATCGACAATCAATTTATTGCATGACAATTCGTCGGTTGCATGCGTTTGACAAGAGAAAAAAGTGTTGATTAACTAGCGCGATGCTCTTCTTCTTCTATTTTGACTAAACTATGTGCTCGATTGATTGTCAGGCGACAATTGATTTCGTTTATTTATTAGTAATACAAAAAAAAACTACTAAAGTTTATCAAACACATCGATTTGGTAGAAAAAAATAGGCTTGTGGCAATGATGTACAATGTGTGGAATGAAAATTAATTAGATATTCATTGATTAAATAGATAGCAAATGATTGTCGTTGATCGAAGGTAAAATTTTCACCTAAAAAAACGAAATTAATTATTTTGTTATTTCAATATTGAAACAAACCAAATTTGCATGGATAGGATGCAGTTAGATTTAACGATCGAAATTCGTCGATTTTCGATTGTAGATATTGTTTATCTGAACAGAATTGCTGATCGAACGAAGCAAATTGACTTTTCTTGCATGACAAATACGTTCGAATGAGTGTACGAATTTCATCGAAATTATAAATGAACGGATAACGATGCGAAAGAATTTCGTAGAGAATTTCATTAGCACGATTACTTTCGACTTTACCCGAAAGAATATTCATGACTTCATCTTGCGTACGTCGTATTAAATAAAACGGACCATTATACAATTTTAATAATTCGATATTATTTAAATTTAAATAATAACGAATAGTTTTCTCGACAAATTTCGATGTAAATGTCGGCATTTGTCGTTGAGCTAGTGGAAGAACATCATCGAATATTGCATCTAATATCAGACCGTGAATATCCGGATAATGAACAGCTGTCCAACAAGCAGCATATCCGCCGATTGACCAAGCAAATAGAACAATATTATCAATTGAAAATTCAAGTTTATCAACAGCATATTGTATCACAGCATCGATAGCATTGATTTCTGAGAGAACACCAGGAGTACCCTTTAGTTGATTTCAAAAATACAAAATGGATCTCTCATTCGAACATTGACTTACTGAGCTTTGATTAAAACCTGGTCGATTCCATCCTAAGACCGAATATCCGGCTTCGATTGGTGTCGTCATAGAACCGATTTCATAGAAGCCTGCATTGCCTTCACAAGTTATGATTAATTTCGTTCCGAATTCCGTTGAACGTCGATCGACAAAAACTGTATCGATTCGGTTTCCATCCGCTGTTCGAATGAGACATCGTTTCGCTCGATGGGACACGATTAAGTTCGTTCGTCCTTCGAATAGCGCTTGTCTTGCCATATGATTGATAACACTCATACTGCCTGGAAACATTAAACGACGTCCAAATGTATTTACACAAAGATATCCAAGTAGAATCATCGGATAGGAAACTAATCGGTCGACAAAAGTCAGCTTGTCATCGCTGGTTTGTTCGAATGATGCTAATGGATTTCGATGACGACGTAATGGATCAATAGAATAATCTGTTGACCAATTTGACAATGAAAAATCATAAATCGACAAGAATTTCTAAAGATTAATTATTGAGAATCGATTTGTTTGTTTTATTATTGAATTACTTCTCGACTGATTTCTGTTGAATTGCTTTTTAGTTTTAAATAATCATTACTAAATTCTTTGTATTTCGAATTTCGAAATCTTCCAATTCCTAATCGATTCAACGAACTTTGTAATTAATTTTCAATAAACAAACAAACAAACCACGAAGAATAGTAAAATAAACCAATAGAATCATCATGCAAAGTATCACTCGAATAAACAAAATTCCATTTTCCAAGGTTATCCAACCTTTCCAATAGAAATATAATAAACAAACAGGCCAAATTAATCGAATAAAACCATGAGCAAGTTTCAACTAAAAGAAACTATCTCCTCCAAAAATAAAACTAAAAAAATCATCTTACAAGGAAGAATATCTTATCACTGAGTACTTCAATGGAATTTTTCGTATAAAAATAATTCGACTAGAAAAAATATTTCATAAAAGAAAACAAATCCTAAATCAACAAACAAGTATATTCATTACTTCTCCAAGTATTTTCGGATAGATTTGATATAGATCCGGTCCGAATAAACATTGAACAAATACTTGCACATGATTATTCATTATGTCAATTGAATGTGTGTTTGTACTCTGGTTACTATACACATTTAGTTTTTTTTTGTTTCTTCGTCATTTATCTCAAGACAGCAACTCAAACGATACTGCGCGAAGATGGCGCTGTTATTCACAAAATCAAAGTCAAAAGGTCTTGATCAAGCCGTGAATGAAATTTATTTAAATAAAGCCTTAGAAACTCACGCACACGCACAAATAAAAAGAAAACTTGTCGAGATTAGATTTTTCTATTAAGCGGGATGCCAAGTTGTGTAGCCGCTATGCTCATTCTTCTCATTGTATTGACTTTTTCTTCGAATTCTCGTTCATGTTCATCTTTCTCGAGACAAATCGCTGCTATTCGATAGGTTTGAAAAACGAGAATAAGAAAATTTTTAAATGTAAAAAAATACAGAAGAAACGAGCCAGCATGATAGACAATAATAGCAACGAGACGAACGGCAAAAAACGGACCGTCTTGAATCGCCAATGTGACGAGAATTGACCAGATTTCCGAACGAAGAAATTTCATTGAACGATTTTTGAAGAAAAATCTCACGCTTGCACTAATCGATCTCTTTCGGTCAGGTGGAGTTTTGAGAGTCGATGCATTGCCTATCGATGATCGAAATGAATTCAATGAAGTTATCGATGGACGTTGATGAAGAAAACGACGATCTAAGCTTCTCGGCGAATCGACTAAACAAACAGCATCGAGATTATAATTAGCTCGAGATTTTTCTGCTTTCTTACCGAGTGTTTTCGAAGGATTTGCTAGTGTTTCGTGTATTTTGATTGCATCGGAATTTTCGAAAATAGTCGACGGTGGATTGTGTCGTTGAGTGAATGTAGCTGAACGAGGTTTCGGTCGTGGTAATCGTTGTTTGACTGTTTGAGATGATGACGAACGTTTGAGAATTTTCGAAAGAATTTTTCGATGACGTGGAATCGGTTTTTCTATCAACGGTATTTCTAAATGTGTTGGTGCTGATTGATGAATTTCGATTTCTGTCTGATCGAATTCAGCACGAAATGATCGGCCACGTGTCGCCGTTAGATTCAACGCGAATTGAAGCATACAAATCGAGAAAACACTTAGAACAACATAAACCATTGATCGACTCGATTGAATTTTGTGTTCGCTCAATAATGTCAATAAATCCAAGATATCCGAAGCAAGAGATAAGTAGACAAGCAATAATTGTGACAATGCACTATGTGATATATCACCTTTGGGCAAAATCCATCGACCGAGAATAATAATAAACATAAACGAGATTTCGAAAATCATAAATTCCTCCAAGCCTAAATCTTCGAACTAAATAATAAAAAAAAACGTTTTTTCCTTTGTATTTGTGTGTGAGTGTGTGTGTTGAGAGTGATTGAGAGAGAAAAAAAATGTTCATGCACAAGTCAATAAGCATGCTAAATCAATTGTGCATTAGTGATTGACTGCTTTGATCGTAGATGTTTCGATGTCATTGACGTATCATCGATATCGGCTGTCTCGTCTGGATCTATATGCTCCGAGCAAATCGACCATAGGCGATACATTTGCAGAAAAAGAATAAATAGATTTTTGCATGTAAAAAATATTGTCGTGTAAGATTGAACTTTAAAATGAACGACAGCTACGACTCGAAGAACAAAAAATGGCAAATCTTGCATGAGAATCGTAATGAATATTGATGGCAATTCACTTCCGCAAAGATTTTGACAAATTGCATTCACGCCTGATATTTTGATTTCTTCGTGTACAGGAATTTTTAAATCTTGATTTAATGGATCGGGTTCAGCACGAAAATTTCGTCCTCGTGTCGCAACGAGATTTAAACTAAACTGAAATGTTGACCAAGAAAAAACGGCTAGAATCGAATAGACCATAGCTGAATTAATAATAACTTGATCCTCTTGAAATATCGATAATAAATCAATCATATCCGATGCTAACGAGAGATAAACAAGTAATAATTGAGATAGAGCTGAACGAGTTATTTTTCCTTTCGGTAATAACCAACGACCGATAATAATTATCATTAAAAATGTAACTTCAATTGCAACGACCCAATCATCAGTCGAGAGAGCCAATAATTTCTAAACATGCACATGCAAATCAATCTCAGAAAGCAAAATTCATCTATAACTAATCCCAAGGCAATTCGAGCAAAAAGAAGAAACAATTCTTTTGTCCTATCATGCCTAAAATACCGTTTTTTTGGCAACATTCTAGAGAAGATTATTTTGTTTTTTTCTTGTTCAAACACAAAGTTACAATAATAACATTGAAACTAACCGCTTTATCATTGAGATAGGCTGGCGAGTTAATGCCTTGTTGAAGCAAAGAAACTAATTCAGCGCCTTCAGTTTCATTCACTGATCCAATGCCGAGTTTGTCATTAATACGATTGATTTCCAAAAACCATATCGGTGGAATCATTGTACAAATATAAAGAAAAAAACATGGCGAAAACCTTCGAAAAAAACGCACAAAGATTTTTTTTTCATTTCAATTCAAATCATTCGTCTACCATTTCGGTTCTCTTCCTACAAATAAACTAAAATCTTCAACAGAAACACAAATTTCTCGAACAAACCTTTTCGTTTAATAATAGTTACAATCAATTCAATAATCAAGAAATTAACTCCGCACATATTCAATAAATACCAATAATCGCCTTTGATGAAAACAACTCGACTTATTGCAATTGTTGCATGTAGAGCAAAAATAGCTCGCATAATGGTCGCTTTTAAAATATCTAATGAATGGCAAATCCATCGGCCACATCGTCGAAGTGCATCTTCGGTTTTCGACATACCAACTTTCTGTTTTCTTTTTATTTGTCGACAAGATAAATAAAACACAAACTCGCCCGTGTGGAAACGTCAATATACAAACGTCAGAAAGAAAGAGATTAATAATAATATATAGGGACCACAAACCGATCTCTTTTGTCTCTTAGAACAACAAAACGAAGGAGAGAAGGAGAGAGAGAGAGAGAAGGCCTAATTACTTCGAGTGTCAAATAGTATGCAAAGAGAATAAGGGAAAAACTAATAATTCAAACAGGAATCGATTATTGGTTTTTGCCATTGGGCGATTTCATTGCTCAATAGACAAAATGTAAAAGCATTCGACTTCAAATCCCGAATGGCAACCAGGAGAAAATCTTCGTTTTTCTTTTTAATATGCATAATAAATGAGTTTTGGTCAATAACAAAATACGAACTGTGTTTGTCATGTTCTGGAAAACGATCAAACAACGACAGTTTTTTTTATTATTTTCTATTCTGTTACATTGAGAAAAAGAGAAAAAAATTTTTTTCTATATTGTGTGATTGACAATCAATTATGATAACAGATCGACATTCTCTTCTATGTATCTATGAAAATGACACAAAAAAAACGATATAGAGGACAAAAAATTAATGTGCGTTCTTTTTTTTTTCAAAGACGATGTTGGGAATTTCGATGGACACTTCGTTGTTTACTCGTTCGAAATTGATTCGACGATGGCGAACGATAATTCGACTGACGTAAAGTATATTTGGTACTATTTAAGCTAAAACGTGATTCGGTCAATGAACCACGACCACCGTCGCCTGTAAGTCCACCGGATGATGAATGTGCCAAATGTTTCCACCCGCAATTTTGTCTATTAGAGACAAAAAATTAAATAAACAGAGAATAAATAAAAGAAAACGTTCGCCTACCGACAACGAAAACAAAAATTCGTTGTAAATAACCAATAAATCAACGGATTAGCAAGAGAATTCATATAGCATAGAGACGAAGTAACCCGAGGTAGGAATTGATTTTTAATAAGGTTGAAAACATCCATAATCATCAGGAGAAAATATGGTGACCAACAAGCTGTAAATGCTAAAACAAACAAAGGAAATAAACGAGCTTTCTTTTTTTTTTTCACGAACCGACAACGATGACTAATGTCATTTTGACTGTTTTGATTTTTGCACGAGGTATAACACCGAGTGAACGGATATTTCGAATACTGGACTCGATTTGTCGTTCATCGGAACGTTTCGATGTTATTAATCGTCGAAATTTCGATTTGTGATTTGCTTCATCCGATGAACGTTCAGATTTATTATCCACTGAACCTTTCTTCCAAATAATGACAATAATAATTACGTAACATACAGTCATAACAATCAACGGAACCAAATAGAGAGATATGAAAAGAAAATAAACATATACCTAGAACATATCGAGTAAATCTTTTCTTTTTTTGGTTGAAAATCAAATCTTTTACATTCCAATGTACAACATCCGATCGATTTCCACAGACAGGCATGCCGTAGATGATTTCAATATCTCGAAGATACAATTGAGCAGACGCAAATGTCATTGAAATTAACCATGATGCTTAAAATTACAAAATTAACAATTCAAAAATCTTCATTTTTTTCTTTTCGATTTTTACCAACGATTAATGAATATCGAAATGCTAAAATACAAAAAACAAATCATTTGATTCAACATCTAATATTTTATCTCTCAATCGTACTTGATGATGCCGTTCGAACGTCCATTGGTCGAACGATCGCATACAGTCGATCGATTGACACGCAAACCAAAACATAACTACGAAAAATTGTCCTTAAATCCAATGAAAAAGCCGATCGCCTACCTCGAATTATACGAAATCGTTCCCTAAGAAAGACAAAAAAAACTTATTAGTAAAACTGTCAGATACAACGAATCGAGTCGCTTGTGAATAACAGACTCGACAAATAAAATTACTTGAATAAAACTTATTAAACGACAGCCGAGTGGACCCAAGGCGAATGGAATACAACTTTTCTCGATAATATCACGTGGAACTGTAATAACACCAACAAATAAATCTTCGAAAGAAAGAAGAAACAAAAAAAACCGATTGATGAAATTTGATTTGATTTTTTTGTTCGGATAATTCAATAAAACAACAAATTGATTGTCGTCAAGAACGAGGACAACTTACCAGCATAGGCGAGATTTAATAAGAAGAAACTCATTCGACTGTGACATTTTTTCGAACAACTCAATTGAAGTATAACAGAGAGATTCGCTGAAATAATTAATATTGAAATAATACAAAGAAAAACAATTAACTAAAACAAAAGAGATGATGATTTGATGGATATCGTTTGCGTTTGTCTCATGTGAATAGCAAATACTTGAAAATTTTTGCACATATCAGCGAGAAATGAATAATCAATTGGAACTGATGTTGTTTGAAGATTTTCATTCGAGATAAGTGTGGAATAGAACGTATTGATTAGAGTTTGATTAGAAGAAATTTGAATATCTGTTTGTTTTGTTGTTGTCATGATTATGATCTTTGGGATTTGGTTGACAATAATGATTGATAATTATCTAATCATGATTTTGATAGAAAGAAATAGATATTTCTTTTTCTTTTTTTTCTGTGTTGTGTTTTTGCACTTGTCAATCTTGTTTGCTTTTCAAATCTACAACAACAAAAAAAATATATATAGAAGTATTATTCGAGACAAAAAAACACGAATAATATTTACTTATGACAATCGTCTGAGTAGTCATCATTTTCTCTCAAGTATTTTAATTAACTATTGTCCTTGTTGTGTTAGTGTTAATCGATGGCGACACAATGAGATGATATATCCACTAAGTAGGATAAGGAAATGGAACAGATATCTCTATCAAGAGAAGAATATATTTCTCAAACACGACAACAGTGCTACGATGGTATCGAGCTAATATTTTTCTTTTCGTTGAGATATATAAAGAGATAAATGGACAAACTTGTTATTTTTACTTCTATGTGATAAATGTCAGAAAGTAAGGACAGAAACAATATCTGATACACCGTGATGAAAGTATCACAAACACGAGCAAGCGAGATAGAATACAAACTAACAGCGATTGTCAATCGAACTCAAATTATTGGACTTTCTGTATCTATATTTATACAAAGAGAGAGAGAGAGAGAGAGAAAAAGGCAAGAGAGATGTATATTAGTATTATTGTCAAGATTAATCTAAGTAACACAAGTAAAAGCTTTTTTTCTCTCTCTCTATCTTTTAATCGTTTTCTTCCGTTCTTCTCCTATATTCGACTCTTAAATCTTTTCCTTTGAAATGAAAGCACGAGCTCATACACAATATTTATATATGAAAAAAAAATACTCAACTAATATACAATACTAATAACAATCTCAATTTTCTTATGCGCGCATTGAATTTTAGTATTCTTGTCCTTATTCGATGAAATCTTTGAATGCTTGAGTAACAATGATGTGCGTGTATGCGTGTCCTTAGTTCTTCTTCTTCTTCTTTTCTTCGATTCTATCTCTTTCCTTCATTTTTTTTTCTCCCTCTCCCTCTCTCTTCGTCGATCTAAAGATAGACAAGAGAAACAACAGGAACTTGTGTATGTTTTAACAGAGAAATCTTCGAGTATCAACACTGATAATTTTGTTGACTACTATCATCGTTAGCTAAAAGACAAAAAAACAAACGAGAAAGAAAATCGTCTGTTAAATAAATTGCCTATAACAGACACTAGAAGACATATCACAATTACTCGATGATGAGACATTTAGATAGACATAAAAACGACAGTTTCATCAGTGTATATTATATTGATTAACTTTCAATGCGAAATGGATCTCTTGTATAAAAAGTTTCGATAGCTCGTTGTAAATATTTATTGATAGTGCATTGAACAAAATAAAATATTAACAAAATATAGGCGCACAAATAAATGTTAAAATATGATTATTAAACAAGTAACGTTCATCGATAAAAACGCTGCTATTTTCCCAAAATACTCAATTGAAAATTTTGAATATATCTACCTATGAATTCAGACTCTCCGATCTCGATTACTCAGGGTCCGACCAAGTTTCCATCAGCATTGACCATTATTAGTGACTTCTTAAACCAATGTTTTTTCATATGACCCTCTTTACAGTCGAGGGAATATAAGAATATGAAGACTGTTTTCGCTCTTCATTATATACGTGAAATATGACTATGGTTTCGGAAGAATAGAAACAATGATTTGAAGGTAGATTAATGATCGTTTCGTAGTTGAAGTTTGAAGACGTGTACGGAATGTAGGCTGACAAGTCAAGATGTTTAATAGTGAAGAAATTGTATCATACACGTGTCTGGCATAAGTTTATTTGGGTCCAAATGGTATCACAGTCAACATGTACATTCGACGTACTCTTTCAAGCTCATTCAATTGTCATGAATATGGGATTTTACATGGGCACACAATTTCCTAATAAGTATTACCACAGACCATTTGTCGCTTTTCGTGCTTATAAAATTGTATTTATTTCATTTGATTCCGTCAGTATATTTTTTTTTCATTTTATCTCTTTTCAAATTCTTCGTTGATTGCAATTCGTTCTAAAATAAATTAACATTTAAGAGCATAAACATCTCACTATCTCCTCCTTTCGGTTTTTTTCGGAGAAAATTCATATTCATATCAAGAAGTCAATAAGACTACAGTAAATCTTAAATAAAACTGTCATGCACTCGAGGACAGTCAAGCCCAAACTCCAAAAACCAGGCGGTTTCTCCTTGAGATTTGAAAAGTATATCATAGCTTCTCGGTATATGTAGTCATTGCAGAAAATATTTCCAAAACTTACGTGATGATGATCCCAAATATTTTAATTCGCTATTTCTCATCCGTATTTTTTCTATCATAAAATATATTGACATTGAAAAAAGCGATATCACCAAAAAAACAACCGTGAATTTATTTCGAATGAAATGATTAATCATCTTAGTATTTCATTGTTATCAAATGAATTGATTTATGAAAAGAGAGACTATCGTCGTTGGATGTTATCTCATATGCAATATCTTCGAGGATTATGTCAAATTTCAATTGAATCAGTTAAGAATTCAGTTGAACAATTTCGTTCAACATTATTTGTATCGAAAGAATTATTATTCGAAAATGATTTCAATGAACATATCAATACTATTATTGAACAAACGAAACAAAATACTCCTTATAATTTAAATAGAATATTTTCCTTAGTTGAAAATATCAATTTTGGAAATTCGATCGTATCTCGATATGAAACCAATTATAAGTATAAAGGAAATTATACATATGAGTTCGATTCGACTATTCGAAATCCAAATTTCGTATCAGCTATAAGTGAAACCTATGACAATGATTGTCTGTGTGCATTACATATGAATTGTACAAGTCAAGCATATTTTATCGGAATAAATTCATCGACAAAAATTCGTATCAAAGATCTAAAAATTGGTTGTATACCAACAGAATCATTTCTTTTGTCGACTCTCGAATGTTTCTATGATGTGTCATGTGTGAATAGAATTAAAGAACACACAAATTATTCCTATTCTCTTACACCACTTTCAAATCAATCTCAAATGATTAATCTTACAGTAAATGAATTAGTTCAAAATCTATTTACTGATCAATGGATAATAACAAAGAATTATTCATCCTATTATGAACTATGTTTACCATTCATATGTTCATATACTTACATAGAAAAGTCAGTATAATTTATATTGTATCATTTTTACTTGGTCTACAAGGTGGTTTGACAATTATTCTCAAATAGATTTGTCCAAAAGTAACTCAAATTGTTGTTACAATAAAAATAAATCGAAAGAACCATTCAAGTATTGTTAATCCCACCGTAACATTTCCACAAATCATCTCAACTCAAAATGATACTAATCGAGTCGTATGTACAAATACGAATCAGTTAGAATTCCAAAGAATGTCTCATAGATCGCATTATTTGCGGATTGTATTATCATGTTCACTCAAATTCTTTTTGTCCAAATTCCATAAATTCTGTATTTTTGATGAATCGTTGTAGTCTCAAATATCACGTAATACTTCATGTAGTTCATCAAATGAATTACACATATCTATGGTATCCAAGAAAGTCGAAAAATTCATAGTGTTCTTACGCTTAAAAGTTGAATTCAACTAATCAACTCTTTTCGGCAGACTTACAATTGGTCTATTCCATTATTATACATACATGCTATAGTCTGCGTCATGAAAGTCAATCTTCATTTAAAAAAAAAACTTTACCAAACTTTAATAGTTCTCTATCTTTGTCCTCATTATAATTCAAGGTCAGTCATCCTGTTCCACGCCGTTGAACATTCCGAAGAAAAGGAAGAAAATACGAATACGTCGCACTATATCGTCATTTGATGAAGTAGAAATATTTTTGCAAACATGATTTGTCGATCAATTCTTTTTTTTCTTTTTAAAAAACTGACTGGAGGGGAAAATATTTCGCAAGATCTGACTCATGTCATGCATATATAAATACTTTATTTCTTTCATATTTGTGACTATATTTTTTCGATTTAAAAAATGAATCAAAAACAACAACGCAGTAACACTTATGGCAAAGAAAAACGTAAGAAGAAACATAAAATATAAAATGTTTGTCTTTTCATAAATAGACTTTTAGAAATGGAAAAAACAACGACCTGTTTGGAAGATCTTCCCAATGAAATTTTTCAAGAAATATGGGAATATTTAGATGGATGTGAAGCATATGATATTTTCCTAAATCTCAATGTTCGTTTTCAATATCTTCTTCAGCATTCACCAATTCCATTAAAACTACATTTTCCATTCATGAGAGAAGATGTTTTACAATATCGAATCAGAGAAATTATTAAACCTAATCTACATCGAATCATTTCTCTTCATCTAACAGATTCTACTATTATCGATCGATTTCTTACATTATTTTCCATCGATTCTCGGTTCATCAAATTGGAATACATTGTTCTGAATGGTATCAGCTCACATACTTTTGTATCATTACTTGAAAAACTCAGTTTTCTGCCTCGTCTCTTCTGTCTCTCCGCTAATGTCATCGAAAAAGATCAAACAGATCGACATCAAATCTCACAACTGGTTTCTTGTATACCATTTTTAAAATATACTAACTTATCCTATGAATCTCCACCAACAACATCTCAACACGATGAAAGTTATTGGCATCAAGATTTATTAAGAATACATTTGTCTGTTGAAAAATACGGGCGCGGGTTGATTTTAAGAAGAAGATTCGACAATGAGCAACCCTGGGAGAAACTGTACATAGATGATCGATACGATAGTGATATCCATACAAAATTAACTGTATATAGACTTGATTCAAAATCGTTTGAGCTTTTTCTTCCACATGTTTCTGAAAGGCTCAGATATGATCTTGATATAAAACATTTGAGGATTATATCGAGAGATTATTCCTATTTGAATGCTAATCGATGGAAGCGAATTATTCATTTCATGCCCTCATTAGTTCAATTTCATGTAGATATGACATTTTCAAAGAACAAAAATGCTGTTGATTGTAGTTTTATCGAAGGATTTCAATCTCCATTTTGGATCGAACAAGGATGGATTATCAACCATCGTCATCGTAGATCGAGTTGTGGTCCTTCTGTGATTTTTAATTGTATTAAATTAAACATACCGCGATAACAAGTGCTAGCTTATCCACCAAAGTACTTTAAAATTCATCACTTATCCGAATTGAGAGATACTGACCTGTATTCGATAGAAAAAGAAAGCAAATATCCTAGCATTGACCATTGACGAACAATGAGAATAATAAATGAAATTGGATACACTCGAATGAACATATGCATATATTCGAGAAAATGTCGAATAGAATAGAGATCTGTACTCATTTTACTGATTTACCAAATGAAATCGTTTTAATTATTTGGAAATATTTAACTCATGTCGAAGCAATGAGAAGTTTTGGTTCAATTCGTTGTCAACGATACATTCGTCTATTAGAAGATTACTATTACAAATTCATTGATTTTTATACGACAACATTTTCAACTTTTCAACTTTGTTGTACTCTTATGCTTGAACAATTTCGATTCCATGTAAAAATTCTCAAAATTGCCCATCAAAACTCTTATTCTCAATTACGTTTGTTCTCTCGATTTTGTCTATCTTTTTCATCATTGCTTGACGTATTCCACAATTAGAAGAACTTGTCCTACGTAATGTTCATGAATCTGATGTGAATGATCTTCTACCTTATTTGTCATCTATTTCATATATCAATACATTAACATTATATAAATGTCCATTAAACAAAGCATCGAAATTGATTTGTGAATCTCTTCTAAATAATTCTCATGAAAATCAACTGAATAGTTTGATTCTGAATAGTACTAATTCAAAAGATGCATTATTTCTTAGTGAACAACTTCCATCATCATATCAACCAAATCATTCTCTTACTTCTCTTCAAATTGATGTTCGTGATTTGACAACATTGAAATATTTATTAATGCTTCTTCCAAGTCTATTAATCCTTGGTCAGTTTTTTGTTTATTATGAAAAAGATTCTAATTTGATTTTTCTAATAGATGTTCTTCTTGGCGTTGATGTTAAACAGAACGATGAAGAATTATTTTCTGAATCATTTAATCCATGCTGTTTTCTAACTAAATTAATATTAAGGTTAAGATTTTAATGATAAATGAAATAATCTGATTGAATTCTCTTTAATCAGATTACGAAATATGGTTGTATTAAATTTCACTACGATTGTCAAATTTATTCGTCTTTTTGAAAATAGTCTTCAAACATTACACTTAGCTGTTATTCATCAAGATCCAAGATTTAAACATTCAATAACTTACATTGATGGTCATCGTCTATTCAATGAGATTGTTATTCATATGAAACGAATGAAAGATTTTTCATTTTGGATTGAAACAGTTTGTTTATGCAATCAACAAATGGATAATATTACTCATTCATTTCAAACAGAATATTGGTTAACTATGCATATTGGATGTTATTATGATAGTATAAATAATGTTTATGTTATATTTAGTTTACCATATAGATTTGATGTTCGATTCATGATAATGAATGATATCATACACACTCATTTTAATCATTCGAATGATCATCTAAATTGTTTAATAACAATGTTATACATGAGAATGCCACATGTAACTGTACTTATTGGAGAAAATGAATGTCTTAGTAATCGATTTCTTACAATGTTAAAAGAGGGATCGTATAGAAGTAAATATCTTATTTATATTCAATTGATTTATTAAATCTTGAATGAATATAGATAAATCAATTCGAATAAAACCAGATGGTGTCTATCAAATGGAATGTAATAATGATCTTTTGACGCAATTTAATCAACTTCAAATTCGAAGACGATACGAAAATCAATCAAGTTAGTCATTCGTTGAAACTTTTTTTATAAATCAGCTATTTTTTCAAGGCAATGGATTTGTCAATACAACAATCAGTTGGCTCAATTGGATACCACATTTACAAATATTAGATCTTGATAATGAACTTTTATTCGAACTCATTCGTAACAATTTTACTATAGATCAATTTCAATTTCTTGAAATTTTAATTATTCATCAATCAAACAGTTCTCTCAATAATCAATTATTAACAATTGTCAATCGTCTTGGTAGATCATCTTCACTCTATACTATTTCTTTAAAACAATATAGAATAAGTTCATATCTCATAATGAATGATCTTTATTTGCTTTTCTATGAAATTTCTCAGAATTTCCATCGATTAAAAGTAATGACAATTGAATTTCATGAAGATACTCTATTCGATAATCAACTATTAGAACAATTAACTGATATTCAAAAAAAGAATTCTCATTTGAATTATATTCATTTATCAAAAACTTATATTGAACTTCACTTTTATCGATAATGTCATCTGATTCTATAGAAATCTATCGAATAAACATATTAAATCATTTCTTTTTTCATTGTTTTTCTTCAATACGAGAAAAAAAACGTGTTTATATAATCTTGTTATTTCAAAGTAATTGTTTTATACGCATTCTCAAACAAGTATATCAATCATATTTATCTTATCTCTGTAAAAGAAAAAAATTAGAAAATAACGAAGAGAGAGAGAGAGAGAGAGAGAGAAAAGAAATATGTGATGAAGAACAAACTATTTCAGAATAATCTTATTATTTTCATGTTATATTTTATCAAAGATAAATCATTTTAATCGAATATTCAAACGGACTTTATTTTAAATAAAACAAAATAATTGAAATTCAAATAAATGGAATAAAGTAATGAATAAAAATGTTTTTAAAATAATGGTACCACCTTTATGGTTCTTGCTCTTGTCGAATGTAACCATGATGCACTAAATGCAAAAAAAAATCAATTTTACAGACGTGAGTCTATTCGTTTTTCTTTATTTGGATTTTACAACTTTTCAAACATTTTTATATTTACCTACATCATTACCAACACCCTGGTCTTGTGCTATTGTCTCATAAGAGGCCAATGTTGAGGGTGTCGCACTGGTTTTTTGACCAATATCAGCTTGATGCTGTTGAGTTTGTTGATTAACAGCACCTGCTGCTTGTTGTTGCTGCTGCGGTGGTGGTGGTGCTTGACCTTGATTATTCATTGCTTATAGAAAAGTAGAAGACATTTAATTATTC
>ERZ778024.410-NODE-410-length-75693-cov-98.952828_pt1 | contig 75693 bp, 65 predicted proteins | sample MGYA00375754_ERZ778024 | MGnify/ENA primary metagenome ERZ778024 (study PRJEB29350, sample SAMN05389827) | bioreactor metagenome | isolation source: Thiocyanate bioreactor | place: South Africa: University of Cape Town | collected 2014-02-18 ...
AAGCTTAAAGAATAAAGGTCTTTTTAAATTTTAGACATAATTGGGCCGTAAATTTTAAAAATAAGAGGTAAAATTTAATTACCTCTTAAATATTGGTATAAAGTTTCACGACTGATATTAAGCTCTTTTGCAATTGCTGATTTGCTGTGTCCTTGAGAAACCTTCTCCTTAAGATCTGCTATAGCTTCCTCACTGAGCTTCTTCTTTCTTCCTTTATAGAGGCCTTTTTGCTTTGCAAGATAAATGCCTTCTAACTGCCGCTCTCTGATAAGAGCTCGCTCAAATTCTCCAAAAGCTCCCATTACGGAGAGAAGAAGCTTGGCCATGGGAGAGTCCTCACCTGTAAAGACTAACTGCTCTTTCTCAAATCGAATGCCTATCCCCTTCCCTGTTAACCCTTTTACAAGCTCTCTTAAATCATCAAGATTACGAGCAAGCCGATCCATGCTATGAACAACAATCATATCTCCATCTCTTGCATAGTGAAGAAGTTCTTCTAGTCCAGGTCTTTTGGTATCTTTTCCTGATGCTTTATCAGTGAAAACTTTATCAAGAGGAATTCCGTCTAATTGGCGTTCTGTATTTTGACCAAAGCTGCTGACCCGAATATAGCCAAGTATTTTACCTTTAGACATGAATCTTCCTTTTTTACATTTATGAGCAATAATTGTCAGAATAGAGTCTAAGAGGTTGTCGAGCAGATGTCAATAAAGTCTTAACTATATTTATTCCTGACAGGGTTACGCCCTTCTTCCTGACATCAGGTTAGAGTATACTCAATTCTGACAAATTTTTAGAAGTTCTTACCATCATCACAAATTATGGGTTTAACATAATTTACACCATTTTATATTATTTATGGATAAACTTTTAATGTAATAAATTTACAAATTTATGTTATTAATAACTACATGTGAAAAATATGAAAAATTCTGAGAAATTTTCATATTTGCCATATTAAAGTCTTATGGTATTAAATCTACTAATTACAATTACTAAGAGGTTCCTATGGAGACAATAAAAACAAGAATTGATAAAAATGGTCGCCTTCTTATACCTTCCTCTTTTAGACAATCCCTCCACCTAGATCCAGGTCAGGAAGTAATTCTTTATCAAGAAGGAAATGAACTTAAAATCAGAACCTTTAAAGAATCACTCAATCGAGCAAGGCAACTTGTAAAACAATATAATAAAGATAACTTAGATCTTGTCGCCCTCCTCCTACAAGAACGTCGTGAGGAAGCTAAAGATGAATAAAGCAGTGATTGACTCTTCTGCTCTAATCGCTTTTCTTAAAGATGAATCCTTTTCTTTAAACGAACTTGAACCAATTCTTTCCCACGGTGTCATCTCTTCTGTTAATGCCTGCGAAGTTGCAACTGTTTTGGCACGTCTTGGGATGCCTATCACCATTATTGATGAACTCATTAATGAAACCATAGGAGCAGTTGTTTCTTTTGATAAGGAGCTATCCCTAGCTGCTGCAAAACTCTGGGAACTCACTAAATCCTATGGCCTTTCATTAGGAGATAGAGCATGTATTGCTTTAGGGCAAAAATTACAACTCCCTATTTATACTGCCGACAAAATCTGGAAAGAAGTAAATCTTGATAATATTGATATTAGGCTTATTAGATGAGCATTTTACTTCTTATAAATATTGCAGCTATATTTATGCGGCATTTTTAAATAAAGAGAATAGCCAAGAGATGTCTTGTTGCATGGTTATAATTTACGCAAAAAATCAACAATATGATTTAAGGCTATTTGGAATAGCTTAATAAAGGATACTGTTAATAGGTATTAAGATTACCCCCTTTTTTTAAAAAATACCCTTGTATCTTTGCAAAAGAGAAGAATTAAAAACTCCTTTAAATTAGACTTAGGCTAAAGCAAATTCATCTTCCTCTAAATCAAGTTTTATGTCTTCAACATAAAAAGGATCATCCTGCGTTATGGTCGCTCTCTCTGTTTCTCCTAGCAATCGATTCCACTCGTTAAAAGGACGAGCCTTAAGCATATGAAGAATAAAAGCTCTTTGCAGACTATTCTTTATTTTATTGAAAGAAGGAAGGCTCAAAAATAATTGGTTTTGTCCTTCCTCTCCTAACATCTTGACAAGTCCAAGAATAAGAATCTTCTCGTATGGATTATTTGCATAGCTAAGGAAAGGTTTCCCTTGCTCTAATAAAGCTGTTCTCTGCTCCAAAGGTATTTTAGAAAAAAAATCTCTTATAAGTCCTGATTCTAAAAAAGTGGTCCTCAGAAGATCAAATTCCTGACGTAAAATAGAAATATATTTGATTTCTCTTGTAGCTAAGGGAATATTTCTTATTACTTGCAAAGTCAGCATTATTTCATGGTTGTCTTTAACTCCTGTTAACAAAGGCTCAATTTGATGGAGCAAGTCTTCTCTTTTTTCTAGTAGAATCTTTCTGAGAATCTTAATTGTATGCGCTCTCTCATACCCATCCGTAACTTGTTCTAGCAGCGGTTGGGCATACTGAAGGAATTTCTCCCTCTCATCCGCAGGAATCTTATAAATAGTTTCCAAAATCAGCGCTCTTTCATCCCCATCTGTAACTCCTTCTAGCAGCGGTTGGGCATACTGAAGGAATTTCTCCCTCTCATCCGCAGGAATCTTTCCAATAGTTTCCAAAATCCAGATTCTTCCATACCTCTCTGTAACTCCTTCTAGCAGCGGTTGAGCATACTGAGGGACTTTCTCTCTCTCATCCGTAGGAATCTTACCAATAATATCCAAAATCCATGTATTTTTATACACACCCCTATCTCGCTCTAGCCGCGGTTGGGCATACTGAGAGACTTCCTCTCGCTCATCCGCAGGAGTCTTACCAATAGTTTCCAAAATTCGTACTCTTCCATGCCCATCAGTAACTCCTTCTAGCAACGGTTGGGCATACTGAGAGACTTCCTCTCGCTCATCCGCAGGAGTCTTACCAATAGTTTCCAAAATGCGCGCTCTCTCATACCCATCCGTAACTCCTTCTAACCGCGGTTGGGCATACTGAAGGAATTTCTCCCTCTCATCCGCAGGAATCTTACCAATAGTTTCCAAAATTAATGCATTTTCATACCCATACCTGACTCGCTCTAGCAGCGGTTGGGCATACTGAAAGACTTCCTCCCTCTCATCCGCAGGAATCTTACTGATAATTTCCAAAATGCGCGCTCTTTCATACTCATACCTGACTCGCTCTAGCAGCGGTTGAGCATGCTGAAAGACTTTCTCCCTCTCATCCGCAGGAATCTTTCCAATAGTTTCCAAAATTCGTACTCTTCCATGCCCATCAGTAACTCCTTCTAGCAACGGTTGGGCATACTGAGAGACTTCCTCTCGCTCATCCGCAGGAATCTTACTGATAATTTCCAAAATGCGCGCTCTTTCATACCCATCCGTAACTCCTTCTAGCAGCGGTTGGGCATGCTGAAGGAATTTCTCTCTCTCATCCGCAGGAATCTTACTTAAGGTTGCAAAAATATATTCTGTTCCATCATGGTTAGAAATGTTTTGTAATAGAAGGGCAATTTCTTGGATTATACCTGGCCACCCTTTGATGGGAACGTCGCTTATGCTAATAAAAAATTCTGTGCTTTTAAAAGTATGACTCCACTTAGTTAAAAGAGGAAACAAGGTTGGAATTTCAGCTAACCATTCATCAAGCAAACCAGAATTCACTTTTAGCCATGGAATCCCACGTAACCAATTATCAAGAGTCTTCCTCCACAATAATGCTACATATAGAGGTTCTGAGCTCAAAAAGGCGCGTTCCTTATTATCATCTTCCTGGGGGATATCATCTCTAAGGAGGTCAGGAATTACATTTAACGCGTAAGGGAGTCCTTCACCTCTTTGGCTATTAAAGCCATCTATCTCATTCTCAACTCCTGGCTTGTGCCTTTGGGCGAGAATCATTGACCGATAAGGCTGAATAACAATCTCTCCTTCTTGAGGAGAAGTTATAGGCGTTGAAAAAAGACATTCTTCCTCTAACTCTAAATGCTCATCCTTAATGTTGCTTGCCATAAGAGAGCAAGAGGATAAAAGCAATAAACTAAGCTTATAGATACCTCTCATCTAACTCTCCCTTATTGCTTGCTGTCAATTCTCTTCAAAGCATTAATAATCTCATCATTAAAAAGAATACCTATATTAAAGCTCTTTTCTTTATCCCCAGCATAACCATGGACACCAACACAGTAAATTATGTCTTTGTTCTTAAACCATATGCCAGAGCCACTTTGGCCTTTCTCAGTATCAATATCATACTGAAGAGTATTATCTGCTTGCCTTTTTATTAAGCTGCCACTTGCTCCCATGGTATAAGCCGCTCTTTTCCCAGGATAGCCTGTCACGTAAAGGGTTAACCTCTCAACAGGAAGCTTTTTGAAGGAGGAGTATGGCGTAGCCACAGTGAGATTTTTTGTGTTAAAGAGGCTTACATCTTCTTCACTAAATCGAATGTAAGCAATATCTGACCCTCTCGCTTTAGTGTTAATATATTGTTGAGGAACAAAAACGCTTTCTGGATTTTGGATGGGAAATACGGTTGCTTCAGCCAAAACATCCATATCATAACAAGCAGCAAAACAATCAATACGATCTGGATACCCTCCATCCCTCTCATCATATAAGTTATGAGCTGCTGTCAGTAAAACGTTGGGCCTAATTAAAGTGCCACTTGCATAATAGGTCTTGCACTTCCCATGAACATTATTATAGATAATTTCTAAGTAAAAATGGCAGTTCCAATCTTTTTCATAAACTCTCCTTCCCAAGCACTCTCGCCTATCTTTGTCGCCTAGGATCTTCTCATGCCCATAGTAACTCTTATTAAGGCGCTCAGCTTGTTCTATAGAGTCAAACTCACGATAGTATAAATCTTTGTCAGCGTTATACCTTGCTTCAATGGTAGCATCAGTTTCATTTTCTTTAGAAATCCCTTGAAAGGTTGTATCAGGATCCAGCATCAGATGAGCATCATGGACTGGGAATAGAGGAGAAGATATTGGTTGAGTATCATCTGCTACAATTGAACTCTGCGTTTTATAAACCTTATCTCCTTGTTCTTTACTCTCTGAGCTGAAGGCTGCCGGTGTGAGTGTTAAAGTAATCCCAGCAATAATACTTGCTAATCGTTGCATGATTTGATCTCCCCTTGATAACTTCTGTTAGGTTAATATAAAGATAACCTTAATAAAAATAGATTAAGTGAAGAAAACCACCTTGTCTAGAGAGGAAGGTTTTTATCCTATTCCCTAACTTCCTTGGGGGGCCCTGAAAAGTATTGCTTTAATACATATGTGACCCTAAGGACTACAGCCCCTTATTTGATTACTTTAACCTAATTAAATCTTATTATTCTTCTTGTAATTTAGGAATTTTAAGTCCAAAGATCTGGCCAAGCTCTCCGTTATTATTTTCAAACACATGTAAGAAATTAGTTGTTGCTTTCTCTCGTGGGTCAACTAAAGAAAAGCGCACAAATAAGTTCACTTTAAAATAAAATATACCTTTATCTTGTGGTCCCTCTCCTGAGTATAAATTATTGCTTGCAATCTTGCGGTTAACTTTCCATACCCATCGAAAATTGCCTATATTAATAGCTCGGTCAGAGCAAAAACCTTGGCCTTGTTCTGGCTTAGAAGTTAATCTATTAAAAGTTATTTCCCATCCTACATTATTGAATTCCGTCATAGGGATAATATCCATGTCTGGTATTGTTCTTTTAAATGAAAAGGTTGATGTATAGCTTGCTGAAGCTGTCCCTGAGGCTGATACTGAAGGTCCTCCAGTCAATAAATTGGCTGTAAGACCTGCGCTTGATGAAGCTAAACAAGTATAGCCTTTAGTCCAAGTCGCCTCTATTTGACCCATTAATCTTTCAGGACAGTATTCCCATACCCTTACAGGACATGAATCATAATCAACAAGCTCCCACCCATTATTATAGCGCACTGGTTGTGCTTCAATGATAAAACCTTTAGGCAAAAAGTTATAATTTTTAAATTCAGAAGGTGTGTTAATTCGTAAGTTAAGTAAAATATCATAATAGTCATAATACTCATCTATTCCTTTATCTGCATCAACTTGATCTCGTGCAGAAAAAGTGGTCGCTTGAGGGCGGATTTCATAGTGATGGACAAACTCAGAGGCTTTAATGACACAAGATTTCCAGCCAGAAAAGGCTTTTCCAATCCCACTTCCTAAACTTTCTAATTCTTCTTGAGGAACTTTATACCTTTCTTCAAGAGAAGGCAGGGGTGTTAATTTTATTTCTTTACGTACTCTTGCATCCTCCTCTGTCTCTTCATCAGAAGACGACATATCAACAGAGTGTGCGACAGTTAGTATATGGAACTTTGGAAGCTGAGGGGTGGGTTTTTCAGGATGATGCTTAGGGCTATAAAAGCCAAAGAACTTTTCTGAATTCACTACATCACGTGGTTCGCTTGTTAATCCTTCAGAAGTAAAATTTGAGGCATTTAAGGCCTTACCTTCCTCTTCTTTTAGTTCTTCAGAATCTTGCTGATGACTCTCGGATATCTTAAAAGTAGAGAGCTTATCAGTCGCTTCATCAATTTCTTTTGAGGGTGCTTGGAATATATTGTCTGACTCAAGCAAGAGGTGAGCATCATGAACTTGGAACTTAGGTGAAACTCTCTTCTCGTCTTGCTCAGTAAGGTGTGAGCTGTAAGTTACCTTTGAGGCTGTTAGCATCATCCCAACAATAATAGTTGCTAATTTATGCATTATTTAATCTCCCCTTCCTGACTACTATTACATTAATAATAATAGATATAGGTTAAATAAAGGAACCTTCCCTGTCTAGAGGGTAAGCACTCAGGAAGATGGATTATGTTACAACTCTGTGCTTTTGGACAATTAAGTTATTGATACAGATCATATTTATTAATTTATATACCTAGAAGATAGAATTTCAAACGAATGAGCAGTTATCAAAATAAAATCATTATTACAAAATTAATTTTTTATTGAATTTAAGGCTGGATAAGCATTGGATGTTTTTCTCTTTCTTTAAAACTATCCTAATATATATCTCAAAATTTATTAAAAATTATATTAAATTGCCATATGCCTTTTAGGCAGTTATAAATAGAACTCATTTCTTTAGAAATAGGTAACAACGATGAAGCATAAAGTGTATTTTTTCACATCCGTAACAAGAATTGTTCTTTTTTTCTCACTTGCTTTGCATATCCATGCAACCCCCTTGTCTGAAGAGCAAAGTTTATCTGCTCAAACAAGAACAATTCTTTCGGCTAAAAGAAAGGTTATTTCTTTGTCCGCTTCAAATGAAGCTGACAAAGAAAACCAACAAAATATGAGCGGACACCATAAAAAGAAAAAACTTTCAACACCTAAAAATAACGCTTCTAAATCACCATCAAAGTTCTCTCCCCTTCTCAAGCTCGAAAAAGAAATTAGGTCATTAACAATAAAAATTGAGAAAGCTTATTCGAAGGCTTCAAGAATAGACCTTGACCAAAGCTATAAAGCTTTTAAGAAGCTAAACTATCCTGAAGAAGTCTGGCATACCTTAGGGCAACAAATAAAAGCAGAGCAGTGGCCTCCACAAGAAAGCTGGAAAGAAATCATTGGTGGCCATCTTTTTTTTCCAGCGTCTCAACTTCATAAATGGCAAGAGTCTCCTTATACAGAGCATCTTTTACAATGCTCTCATATCATGTATCGCTGTATGTTTGCAGCTTCTTTTGGACACTCTTTAGGTCTTTTTTATACTACCAATACTTTATGGATGATAAATCGATTGGATGATGACCTTACGACTGATAGAGAGCTAAATAAACCTAACTCTTATACGCGCATGATGCAAAAAGCATGCTTTGAGCTAGAGCAATGCTTAGATCGACCAGATGTCTGTTATGCTTTAGGGCAAGGGTCTCTCCTTTCTCCTTCATTATCGTATGATTATATTAAAATAAGGTCTATGGAACTTTTTGAGAAAGGAAGCGACTTTAAAAACCAACTTGCTGCTTTAAGTTCAAAATTACTAAGAAAGGGTTATGCAGAAGTTCCTATTGATGCTTTCTTGGCATTAGCACGCCAGGGATACTTACCCGCCTATATAGAAGCTGCTGAACATGCTAAAAAGACAAGGCACAGAGAAGTAGAAAAATCTATTCTAATAGAAGCAACACAGCAAGGTTACCCTCTGGCATGGATTGAACTTGCTTCTTGGTATGATGATCATAAGCAAGAAAAAGAGTCCTTAAAATGCTTAAAAAAAGCTGCTCAAGCTAAAGTTTCTTACGCTTTTATAAAACTAGGATTTAAACTAGTTGGGAATCATTTTCATCGCTTGGATATGGAAAAATTGCAAAAAGCTTCTCCCTTTGAGCTAGAAAAAGCTTGTAATTATTTCAAAAAAGCTGGTGAACTTCATGATCCTGAAGGATATGAGTATTTAGTAGACCTTAAATTAGCTCTTTCTAGTTTTAGTCAAGATAAAGAGAAAGCATTGTCTTTAAAAACTGAGGCGTTAGAGGCTGCTAAGCAAGGTTGTGCTTTAGGGTGGAAAATGACCTATTCTAAGCTCGCCAGGCTTTTACCAGAAGATGAATATCTAACGGCTCTTAAAGTATATGGCCCCACCCCTCATGAATTACCCGCTGCGGTTGAAGCCTTCCTCAATAGAGAAATTGGAAGTAGGTTACCAAGGAAAGAAAGTTAAAGGTTTTTTTTAAGACCAATAGATATTAAGAGCTTCGCAAGAAGTGCTTTAATTTAACCATAAAGTTAAGCATTTCTTGCAAATTAACTGCTCTCTTAATCATCCTTGTCCTTTTTCCCTCTTGCGCGCCCTTTCTTTCTTGCGGGTTTCTTCTCAGAGGCTTTCTCAGGTTTTTCTGCTTTCTCCTCTTCTTCAAGACGAAGTTTTTTTGAAACACTTGCAGTTTTTAAGGTATCTTTTCCTTTTCGTTCAGAACTTAAAGTGCTAGCACTGTCACTACCTTGCTCACGCTCTCGCTTTGTACCTTTGACTTTTTCAAGCTTACCGCGATTTCTAGTTGTCTGGCGAGGTTCTTGATAAGGAGTTGATGGTTGGGGTGCTGCCACCTGCTGAGAATCTTCTGCGTTAAAAGATTGCTCAAGATTTTCTATTTCTTCTTCCTCAAGCGTTATTTCTTTAACCGCTTCTTCTTCCAGAAAATGTGGATTCTTTTCTTTTTCTTTAGATATTGTATATTCTCTTTTAGGACTTAATTCTTTTGATTTTAAATTTAAAAGTTGGCTTTCAAGCTTAATCTCGCCTGCCATGGGCAGGGTAAAGCTTAAGGTCCCACTACTAAATGTTGAAAAGAGAGAGCGGTAAGTTCTATGTACAATGGCTTTTCGGCCCTTAGATTGTGATTCTAAAGAATCCTCTTCTTTTTTATTTGTGACTTGCCATACCCAGATATCATGGGGTTCAGTCTCAGCAAGTTTTAGTGATTGTTTAAAATTATTATAAGCTTGTAATGAGGGGTGCCCATGCATTGTACCACAACTAAAAATAACATGTTGAGGTGCAGTTTCTTTTGACCTTGCCCCGTATAATGGCTCCAGAATTAAGTTAGTATAGAAAGATTGATGGAATGGAGGATTTATATGAAGAAGAGCTATGGAGCGGAGCAAATTATAGGGTTATTACGCCAGAGTGATGTTTTATTGTCCCAAGGCAAGAGTATTATGGAGGTCTGCCGTCAATTAGGGATTTCGGATGCGACTTATTATAAATGGCGCAAGGTTTATGGGGGATTGAAGGTTGATCAAGTAAGAAGGCTTAAGGAGCTTGAGCGAGAAAATGCTCGCTTAAAAAGAGCTGTTGCTGACCTTACTTTGGATAAGTTGATTTTAAAGGAAGCAGCTGAGGGAAACTTTTAAGCACTGAGCGACAAAAGAAATGCGCTGTGAGAGTTCAACAGAAGCTTGGTATCTCTCAAAGGCGCGTTTGTGAGGTTCTAGAAATTCACCGTTCGGTGCTGAGATATTGTTTTAAAAGGGAAGATGACGAGGAAGCTTTAAGAGCTGCTATTATTAGGCTAGCAAGTCAATATGGGAGATACGGTTATCGTCGGATTCATGCTTTACTCAAAGTCGAAGGCTGGAGAGTAAACCATAAAAGAGTTGAACGTCTATGGCGAGAAGAAGGGCTTAAAGTCCCTCGAAAACAACCTAAGCGAGGAAGGCTCTATCTTAATGATGGCTCTTGTCTGAGGTTAAGACCTTGCTGGCCGAATCATGTTTGGAGCTATGACTTTGTGGCTGATCGTCTTGCAAATGGCAAGAAGATTCGCCTTCTTACAATTATAGATGAATATACAAGAAAATGTTTAGTTATTAGGGTTGGGTATCACTTAACATCAAATGATATTCTGGACACTTTAAGTGATTTATTTATCCAAGAAGGAATCCCTGAGTATATTCGTTCAGACAACGGCAGCGAATTTAGAGCCCAAGTTCTTAAAGAGTGTCTCCAGAGTTTAAATGTTAAAACAGCTTACATAGAGCCGGGCTCCCCTTGGGAGAATGGTTATAATGAGAGTTTTAATGGAAAACTCAGAGATGAGCTCCTAAATGGAGAAATATTTTACAGCTTAAAGGAAGCACAGGTTCTTATAGAAGAATGGCGACTACATTATAATCATATAAGACCTCATTCATCGTTAGGATATAAACCTCCAGCTCCTCTAGTGCATACCAAACAAAATCATCGTTTTGTACAAAACTGTGAGCTTTATAGAGATAAAAATGAAAATAATATGATTAACCAAAATACGAACCTAAATCTGGATCTTTAATTGGGGGCTGGACACTTTTATCCATCTTAAACCGTTACTTCCATGAGTTTTAGCACCATGATGATCCGCCGTAATGACCGTACATTTTAAAAAATCCGGATTTTTTGCATAGTTTTTAATAATACGATCTGTCGTTATATTTGTTGCATCCCCGGTCATAATAATGGAGTGTTTGCCTGTTTGCAGCTTCAAGACTAAGCTGTCACTGTTATCATCATCTTCAAGGCAAGAGCGCTGTATCTCCTCTGTACCAACTTCGTGCCAATGCATTGGGTTAACGGAGAGAAGGTACGTCTTAATATGCGAGCCAAACGGTAAAGCTTGCTCAAATTCTTTTAAATGGTCCTGAGCTTTCCACCCTTTTTCTGGATCTGAAAACATTTGGGGCGCATAAGCGCGTGTACTCGTATCATCAAGCGACTCAGAAACCAGCTCTTCAATCGATATTATAGGTTGTTGAGTTAAAAGGGCAGGAAAATAGACTCTTGTTGATCTTTCATCAATTTGCTGCTGAAGCCAACTCCTGAATAATAGGCTATATTTTTCCGGCAAGCCTCCTAAAATAATATTATGTATTTTATCTCTACGATTTTTAAAAATATCTATTGCTAGATTATAGTGGTCTGAGTCAGGATGAGAGATAAAAAATGTTAAAATATTGATAGCTTTCTTAGGATCATCCGTACCTAAAGATAGCCTAATATTATCAATTATTTTCTGTTTAACTTCTTCGTATGAGCTTCCCCTTTGGTTTTTTCCTAAAGCTTGCGATTCTCCTGGAGAAATATTTCTAAGCACGCTTGGTGGAATTGTAGAAGAGGAAGAAGATGAGCTCGGCAGAGGTGATCTAGGTATAACTTCCTTTTCCCCTTCTTTTAAACTCTCTTCTATAATCACTATTTCTGCTTTACTCATAAAATATTCTTGGCAAAAAAGCTCTTTTTTATAAGCAGAAGAGCCAGCATCCATTAAGAGATAAATAGGCTCTTTATACTCAGGGCTATATAACTCAGCCGTCGTACAGCTACCTTGCCCTACATTATGAGCAGTCATCTTAATATAAGACTTTGCTTGCTCTTCTGTTACAGAAGCAAAAGCAAGAGAATTTATAAATAAGAGCATTAGAAAGCGCACAGAACTAATCAGACGCATAGCATTTTCCTATTTGATAATATTTACTATTTATATAAGAATGATAGGGATAGATTGCAAGAACACAATTATAATATATTAAAAGATAAAGAAACTAAATACATCATTTTAAAATCAATTACAAAAATGATGCTACTTATGCCGAACTGGCATTAGATGAGTTCAATGACTTCTCGCTTAGCTTCTCTATTGCCTTCAATATAATTACAGTTGGTTTTCCTTCTTTAAGCGGTAAATTTTTTTATGGTTAATGGGAATTCCAAGCGTTTTCTCGTCTTGTTGCTTAATTCGAGCTACATCTAACTGTTAAAAAAACTTTAAGAGATGCTTGATCAAACTCAAGATGTTTGGTGTCAACAAGCCCATGAATCCGATGGGTCATTTGCCCAATCTAAGCCCCTTTTCATGTTACACCATAACATTTTCTTGGACCTGAGGTTAAGGGTCTGGGTCAATTAAGGGGAGGTATTCGTGATATGTGGCTTGAGGAGCAAGGCTTGTGTCATTGCCCAAATGCACTATACCTTTATTGAAAAAGTAAGATTGGTGGGCATCCATGTCATGGTGTCCATGCACCCCAAATTGCTCGCTAGAAGAAAGAAGCCCTTGAATCGATGATACCAGGTTCAGATACGGCCAAAAGCCATAGATGCCACTCAAATCGAGTTGATTCGCATAGCTTTACGAGCAAATAGGTCAACTCACCGTAGAGAGAGATTGTTGAAAAAAAATCTGAAACCTTTGGATTTGGCAGCTAAGAAAAGCTTAATCGATGTTAATTTGGGGAGCGTATCAATTTTTAACCGTTGATCTGTATCATTTTAAATCCGTCGCTAACAAGAAAGAAACCAATTGATCCTGACTCTCCGAAAGCCTTAAATGCAACAGATTTGCTTAATTATTGCTTCTAGGTTGCAACACTTCCGCTTGTTCTTGCTGCAGATTCAATAAAGGAAATGCGCGACTCTAAGTTACTGATAAGTGAGTTTATATATGAATAATGGCCTGCTATATTCTCATCTACTTCTTGATTACTCATAGCAGTTGTCGATTTCAAATTTAAGTATTTCTTCCAAGACTCTAAATATTGAGAATCTTCTTCTCTTTCTTCTTTATCTCCCATCCATACTTTTCTCAAATAGAGGGGTGGAGTATCACGCATTTCATTTAGACTTACTTCCCTTCCAGAATCTAATACTTTATGAAATAGCCAAACTTTTTCACTGTCTTTTGGTTTAACTCCATAGTGTACGCGAAATGAGCTGAGTATTTTCAAAGGAAAATCTTCTTTCTCAATATTAAGTTTATCACGTATCCTAGCCCATAACATTCCTTTAGGCTGAGTGGCTCGTGATAAAGCTCGCCGGCAAGTGGGACAAATATTAAAGCGAGAATGGAGATGAATAAAAACACCTATAACTTTTCCATTAATTTCGTCTTCAAGAGACTCCCAAAATGCATCTTGTGCCGGGCTTGATAAAAAATGTATAAGCCGCTGTTCACTATGCCAAAATGGGCTATAAATTGCTGTTACAGCTTTTCTAAATTCTTCTTCAGCTTGAGAAACCAATTTTTGTTGTTTAGCTATGGACTCTTCCATAAGCTTAAGAAGTTTGCTTGGAGTCTTATCCTTATTGATGAAAAGGCAGTCTCTTAGGATTTCTGCTTGATCTTGATGATCGTTTATTTCTGGAGTAGTAAAATGTAATGCTAAATCATTTAACTTTTGAGTATTACTTGTTAATGCTGTTTGAATAATTAAATTTTTAAGATCTTCTTTTAATTTCCAAAGTCTTGCTTGTAAGCTTGTAAATTTTTCCCAAAGCTTTTTTTCATAGGACGAGAACTTTATTGCATTAAGTGATTGATCGTCTTTGTCATAAGAAGGGTCACTTACCTTTCCCCAAATTTTATTAACATGTTCGATTAATTCAGGAAGCTTATTAAGAGACCTCTCAAAATAATACTTCTTTAAAAGCTCCTCATTATATTGCGTTCCAGGGGTAAGAGTGCTTTCAAATGCCCTTAATTTTTCTTCTTCTTGCTCTAAAGAGGCTATGTCTCTTTTAATAAAGCTTACTTTCCGGTCATCATCTTCCACAATTACCGTTAAACACCCTAAAGCAATATTGTTTCTTTTTGTTGGGCTTACTTTTTGAAGTTCTCTAGTAATTTCTAACTCAGATTTAGCTAAATCATAATTAATTCTATCAAGGTCATATGAATCACTATAATTAGGCCCCCTAATTATGCCAAACTTGTTGAATCCTAAGTATACCTGAGAGTCATCGGTTTCTTCCATAAAACTCGCAAAACTTGCTGCCGAGAATATTAGAATAAATTTTAAGGAAATAGCAATTATCTTTAAAGAAGAAAAGAAACTTTTAGTTTTCATATAAAAGCAACTTAGTGATTTGTAGGTGTACGTGTAGGTGTAGGTGCAGGGCTTATACTTTCAAGTGCATCGTTAAACTCTATAAAGCTTTCTTCATCATACACACTCTCGTATAAGTCTTGCTCTTGAGGCTTTTGAAGAGGCGATATTGATAAGCGCTGCATATTAACCATGGTTGAGTGATATCGGTTAAAGTCTCTCTGTCGTAAAAGGTTTTTATACTCGTCTAGCTCATAAAATTTGTTATGGATTTCAGCCCAGTCTTGTGGGATAGCTTTTTGGGACATAAGGGTCTTATAAATTTTGACATCCTTGCTAGCCTTATTAATATAATCTCGTGACATGAAGATAATATTTTTCATAAAAGTAGAAGCTTCATTTGGGTAAAATTCATTAAAACTCTTATAAAGTTTCTCCACATTTTTAAGAGCAATGGGGTTTCCTGTAATTCTAATATAAGGTTTAGAATTCAGCCTTAACCAATTTGCAAGGACTGGTGCAGCTTTTTCATCAATTTTATTATCAGATATATCAAGAATTTTGAGTTTAGAAAATTCTTTTAAGGTAAGCTCTTTAGTAAGATCACAAAAAATTTCAGAAGTCATTACACTGTTAGTGAGAGCAAAAGCGACAACTGTTGAAGAGTGAGCTTTTAGGTCGTCTACTATTCTAGCTGTCTTTGAGGTTGAATCTTTAGTAAGATCAAGATCATTAAAATCTATATATTCATGGCTTGCGAAACAAGACGTTAGAAAACATACAAAAAATAAAGTAAAATATATAATGCCTTTTTTTTTCATTCTTCACATATCCTCAATATAACTTTATTTGCTTGCACAATAAGGAATTTATACAATTTTGTCAACCTTTTGCTCATTTTGCAATCAAGAAGTATGGAAGTTTGCAAAGCTATTCCCAAAAGTCGGTTTTTAATTTTAAAAAACCGTTCGTTTCTAAGGTAATACTACTTTACATAAAAATTTATCTGTATAAAAATGCCAAGACACTGTTTTACAGTTTATCTAAAATAGGCATTGTCAACTTAACTTTTATAAATTTTTCTGATAGGATTTTTTACAGTTGCAATAAAAAAGAGTTGTTTGATGTCTTTAACAAAAGCTCCTAAGCGTCACTGCTTTCCCTTATCCATTATTAATTAAGCTATATGGCAGTATCATCGCTTTAATAACAGCTACAGAGATATCCAAGAACAGATGGCTTTTCGAGGAATTATCCTTAGTCATGAAACCATTCGAGAATGGTGTCATAAATTTGCTTATCACTTTTTAGAAGTTATCAAAAAGCGAGAGAGGCAACCTCATGATAAATGGCATCTTCTTGATGAAATGAATGTCAAGATTAATGGACAATGGTTTGTGCTTTGGAGAGCTGTCGATCGAGAAAGACTAGAGGTAGATGTCTTTCTTTAAAAGCGCCGGAATAAGAAATCAGCTATTAGATTTCTCAGTCGATTATTAAGATCTTATCCAAGTAAAAAGAAAAAGTATAAAGTTACGAATTGAGGGTACCAGGAAGATTTGTCCGTAAATATCTAATAAGCAATAAAGTAGAGGTATAATATATTGAAATTATTGGAAAGGCAAAAAAGAAAAAGGGATAACCTTTAACTGGATCTTACTTTTATATTCATTTAGTAAAATATTGATTTTTCATATTTAATTCTTCTTATCGGATATTTACGGACAAATCTTCCTGGTACCCTCAATTCGTAACTTTATACTTTTTCTTTTTACTTGGATAATGCTTAATCATCAATCCCTCAATAATGATTCAAAACTTAATCAAGCATAAACTCCATTCCTGAATCAAGCACCAAACCCGAGAACAGCAGCGCCTTTCCTTTTCTGCCGCCAAGGCCATTTGGCAGGAAGCGGCTCTAGAGATTCTTGCTGCCTAAACTAAACGAATTTTACGTTATCTATAAATGCCATCACTTAAGTTGACCGTGCCTTACCTAGCGGGTTAGCTTACGCAATTACAGTATGTACAATAATTTCAAAAATTAATTAAGATAGCTTAAAACTTAAAGCGGTAAGAGCAACGCTACCCTGTTAATTGATGTAATTAACCTACACCAGTTCATCCTGCCTATTTATTGTAGAAAGATTGTTTAACAATTCATCAATTTTATAAGTTGAGACCTCGTATATTTTTTTGTGTATTTTAGATTTAAGAGGGAATTCTGCTGGAAAATACTTTTTCATTATATTTAAAGACAGCTTTAAATGATCAATTGCTTTCTTCTTAAAGTAATGAAATTTTTCTAAATCTTTATTACTTAGAGCATATAAGGATCTTCTCTGATATATTCCTGCTAATGCTTCTAAAGAAGCATAACTTTCAGGATGTTGCCTTTGTTGATACATTACTATTGATTCTGTAATAAATTTTTCTGCCATATCCAGCATATCTTGTTCTGTAAAAAGCTGTCCTAAGCTTCTTAGAACTCTAGCAATCTCGAAATAGTTTGTAACTTCATTTTCTTGATATATTTTTAGGCTATTTTCAAGAAAATTTTTAGATTTTTGGTGGTTACCTAGTTTTGTATGTATCACTCCCAAATAAGATGTAGTCCAATTGACATATGGATGATTATTAGAGAAATACTTTCTATAAATCCTAGAAGCTCGTTCGAACAAATCTTTAGCTTCTTCATATTTTTCTTCTTTTAAATGCACAATTCCCAAATGCCCCAAGATCCAAGCAACCCCTACATGATTTCCAGGGTACTTTTCATATGTTTCAAGACTTTTTTCAAGTAATCTTTTGGATTCTTCATAATTGCCTAGCTCTCTACAAGTCATACCTAAATGTGCTGAAATCCAAGCAACTGGAATAGAGTCCTCAGGAACATGAGCACGATAAATTGAAAAACCTTTTTCAAGCAACTTTTTAGATTTCTCATAATTACCTACTTCTCTAAAAGCATAACCCAAATAACCTAGACTTCGAGCAATTCCAGCATGATTTTCAGGTTGCTTTTTATAAGTTTTCAAGCTTATTTTAAGCAGGTCTATAGACTTCCTGTAATTACCTAAGCTCCTATAAACATTTCCTAAATAAAGTGAAAACTGTGCAATCTTAGGGTAATTCTTATTATCATACTTATCTAAATTTTTAAGACCCTGCTTTAGAAGATTCTCTGCTTTTTCATAGTTACATTGATAATAATATATACATCCTAATGCGCCACTTATGAGTCCTTCCACCCCTTCTGATACTAAGCTCTTGTGATTTAAAAAACTTTCACAATGGCTTACTAGAAGTTTCATTTTAACGAAATCTTCTTTTTCTAATGCATCATATATGTAATCTTCTAAATTAAGCACAGCTAGCATGAATAATTGATTATACTCTTTTGAATTTAAGATATTTAAAAGGTAAGCTAAGCTTATCTCTTGTGTACTTCGGTGTAAAGAAATAGCTGGCAATAAGCTAGAATGCGGCAAAGTTTCACCTGTTATTAATGAATATTTCTTTAAATCGAAAACAAAGCTATCAACAATAGTATTATCTTTATAAATATTTAATAAACTTCTAGGAATATTTTGAGAATCTAGCAAACTTATTAATATTAAGAGAGATAAGAAATTTTTATCAGTATCAATCATCTGTTTCATGGATAAACTAATAATACTATAACGAGTCTTATTATATTCGCTTACTTCTCTTAGTATATTTTGCTGTAACATTTCGAAGTTCTTACTATATTCTTTTAAATATTTTAAGTATTCTTCATATGAAATTTCATTTGCATTAAAATAATGAGCAGCAATAGAAACATCCAAAGGAAATGAAGGTATATGATTTAAAAAATTTCCAGCTTCATCTTTTTGAAATTTAGTAAGTTCTTTAGATTGCTTCCTCTTTCTGATTTTAAGAAATAAATCTAATTTTTCCGAAGAAGATAATTCGTTTACTTGAACAACATGATTTACATAATTATTGCTTATTATATGACTATTTCTAGTAGTAATGATAACTTGGCCTCTCCCCCAAGATTCATGATTGCGAGGAAAGTATTCTGCAATATCCATAAATTTATCAACGTTGTCATAAACTAGCAGCCAACCTGAATAAGTTTTAAGCTTTTCTCTTACAAATAAGATAAGCTTTTCTCTTTTTTGCTTATTGTTTTCTAATTTTCCCAATTCTTTCAACAAATTTTGTTCTCTCTTAGTTTTTGGTAAAGCATAACCAAGAGTTTCAAACGATTGTAGTAGAGTTTCTTCTGTTTCTGCATTGATTTCCCAATTGACAGGTGCTTCTTGATATTGAGCATAGTAACGAGCAATAGTAGTCTTTCCTGAGCCCCCAACTCCTGTAAGTGCAATTGTTGTAATGTCCAGTTTCTCTTTAAAAAACTTCCTCATTTTTTTTATTATCTTAGAACGTTCTAATAAAATAGGTTCAATAGGCATAATTAGTTCTGATTTAATTTTTTTTACAGAATCTTTATTCATCTTTTTTTTCTCTAATTTTGTATTTTTGCTTTGTGTATATTCTAGGCATTGAGTTATTTGATTAGGAGATAAAAGGGTTTTGTCCCAAACTTCCTTCTCTTTTTGAATTCTCTCCTGATGTTCCTGTTGCAATCGACCTTTGTAGGGAAGTAGAGTTTCTTGAGGAAGGTTATTTAATCGTCGCTTAAATTCCTCAAAAATTAATTTTATAGGATTGTCACGAGGATTTAAACCATATATATCAATTAATAGATCAAAAAATCTTAAGTAATAATTTCCGGCTAAGGAACGAGAAGAAAGATTTACTAATCCTTGCGGAAATACCTCTCTAGCTTCACCATCAAAAAATGTAGGAATGAGCCCACGCGGCCCTTGAAAAGCGCTTCGGCTTCTTAAATTTTCAATTTCTTGAGTGATTACTCCCTTCCCTTTTTCATAATTCTCTTTAAGTCCTAAAGATCCTATAACAAGAACCTTATCAGACTTAAAAATAAGATCGCTATGTTGAGGAGTGGTGTACTCACTTCCTGGCCTATTCGTCCATTCATCGATGTAAATGTTCTGTTGTGGAATCTTAGCTACAGTTAGTTGATTTGCAAGGTCCAAGACACGCTGCTTGTGAAGTTCATTATCAGGGTAGTAGGTAATAAAAAGGGTAGGATAATGCTCAAGGACAGGAAGATTTCCTAAGTGCTCATAAAAAAGTCTTTCACGCCTTTGATGAAGGTCTTCTTCTTTATTAAGATGGCTTGCAAAAGAACAAGGCAATAAAGCCGTTAAGTATAAAAATATTAGACATACCCTGAAGGTAATATGGTTTACTCCTTGATACATTACAAACGACAATACTTTATGCTGTTAAGACCCAAGTCCTAAAGCCTTTAGAATCATTGCTTGATCCTCTTGCTCTCTCTGTTGTTGTTCTTTGGCCTCTTTATCAGCATGAAGAGCTAAAACTGCAGGGTTAATGCTTGCCCTTTGCCTCTTAAAGCTTTGTTGCTCTCCTTGAATCGCTAGGCGTGCTGCAGGGTGAATATCTTGAAGAAGATCATAGAACTTTAAGAAGTAATCTTGTTCCATAGCCTCCCCTCGCATGTTTATAAGAGCTGAGGGGAAATTATCCTCCTGCTCTCTGCCAAACCAAAGAGGGATAATACCTTGCACACCTTGCTTGCTGATACGCGTTCTTAACAGCTCAATTGCTTGAGAAGTAAACCCTCTCCCTTCTCTCTCATATTGTTCTTTAAGACTCTGAGAGCCAACCACAAGAACCTTGCTGACTTTAAAGATACTATCTTGATATTGGTGAATGGTATAAGGCCCCCCTGGTCTGTTGGCCCATTCATCATAAAAGATATTGTTATCAGGAATGCCTGAAAGAGCTAGATCCTCAGCAAGTGTTCTGATTTTATTGCCATGCTCTTCCCCTTCATATGGAGAGTAACAAATAAAAAGGGTAAGAAATGTAGGATCGGGAAGCTTAAGTTGAAGAGAAATTAAAGATTGTTGGAAAAGTTGGCCATGAGCTTTTAAAGTCAATTGCTCTTCTTGATTATCTTCCCTGCCTGTTGCTTGCTCATAAGTTGCTCTCTGTTTTTTTTGTACTAAAGCGTAAGGAGCTTCTTCTTCTTCTCTTTCTTTCTCTTTAGTGTTTTCACCTTGAGAGATAGTTTCAATTTGTCCTTCATAAGAGTGTAATGAGGAAGGCGCTTGAGACTGAGTTATCGTTGTCAACTTATGGACGCTAATGGAAGAAGACTGAGGCATATCAAACTGCTCTCGACATTCGTGGATTGCCCAGAACTTGGTTGCTGTCAGGCGGGTGCCTTCATTTGCTTCATCATGAGCATGAGTGTGAATGCCAAGCACAAAGTAGCCTTTAAGCTCTTCAAGATAAGCAACTATTGGCCCTCCACTTTGTCCCCCTCGGGTGTTAATCTTATAATACAGACGAGAGGCTTCTGCTTTAAGTACATCTCCTTGATGCTCCCGCAGCAATGCATGGCTTATTCTAGGTGCTCCTTCCTGAGTGAGGAGTTGAACATCTGTTGAGGGATAGCCTGCAATGGCAATTGAAGGCTTTTGGGTTAAGTAATAAGTATCATCAATAATCGCAAGCCCTGCCCATCCAACTTGAGAGCCAATAGAGCGGTCTAAAATAAGCACGCCCATATCATGGTTTTCTGCTTTATTTTCTATCCATCCTTTAAAAGCTTTGAGGACAGTGGCTCTTGCTTCTCCAAAGGGCTTTTGTTCCCCTTGTTGAGCAGGTGTGAAAATAATCTCTTGAGCCCATCCTCCTCTTTTATGGTCATAAAGGTTATGTCCTGCAGTCAGGACTTGATTTGGCCCCATCAAGAGGCCAGAGCCTATACAACGCCCTGGCCTATTCCTGCTTTCTTGGCTATAAGGAAAAGTGATGAGGAGGTTCCCAAAGAACTTATAAGGAGCCTTAAAGGCATCCTTTACTTCATCCATGCGACCACAATCAAACTCATCATTCTCGGCTTGTCTCACCTCGAGCCTTTCTTTTCCTTTTTGCGGAAACTCATAAACTTTATCCTCACAAAAGTGAGGCATAAACTCAGGGGAGCTCTCATCATAAGAAATAACTTCTGATGTTTGTGGGATAGCTTTGCCAGGAGAGGATTCAATAAAAATTGCAATATTTTTATGTGTATAAGGATGGATTTTTACTATTTGATAATGCTCTGCTTGATAAATGGGGAGGCGATGTTCTTCTAAACTCTCCAGATCCTCTTCTGAAGCAACTGCTTGTAAAGAGATAAAAATAGCTAAAAGAGCTCTGTAAAAAATATGATGCATACCCCCTCCTCTATAAATAATGTAACAAATAAAAGATCGGCCTACCGGAAGCTTATGTTCACAAGCTGTATCCATTCTTTAACAAAATCCTCATTACACCAGAGATTCAAAGAATCTCAGCCATTGAAGCCTTACTATACGTAGATCACTTGGTAACATTATACTTTCTCTTCTACCCAGTAAAGTTCTTGATCATTTAACCTTTAATAGTACTTAAATGCACTCTAAGGATAAATCTTAGATACAGCCCTATTGAAATAGGCTTTTCAAAACTCAAACTAATTGAAAAGTTTAATATGTCTACTGTTTTACAATTGACGCCTTTATTTATTGCTGTGTAGGATTATTGGTGCCTTAGTCTCAATACTTTAAGGGGACAAATTAATTAACAAAGAGGGGGAAATCTTATGCGTATGACTTTTACTGCTTCACTTTTGCTTTCTTGCTTATGGATATCTAACAGCTTGGCCTCCACCACAGACATTATGGAAGAAGAAAGACCTGCTGGTCCTGATCAATCCCTCTTTGCTCGTCCTGAAGGAGAATCTTCTTTATTAAGCGGCTTAAAGACAGCAGAAAATATAGAGTTTTTGAGTGAAGAAGAACAACAAGGGATTGCAAAAGGGTTTACAGTCACTTTTATGAAGGATAAAAGCCGCAAACCTTTAAGAGTTGATGATGGCGATGTCTATACAAATTTGCTTGCAAAGCACAATGTTCCTCTGACTTACCTAACAGGCCTTAGTATTGATGGAGGAGGGACAAGAGGAGTCATTTCAGCTGTCTTACTTGAAGAGTTACAGAAATACCTTACCAAACCTCTTCATCACTATTTTGACTATATTGGAGGAACCTCCATTGGAGGGATTATAGCCCTTGGCTTAACAGCCCAAGATCCTGAGAATCCAACTTATCCTTTATTAAATGCTTCAAGAATTGTAAGCTTGTTTGATCAAAGTGAACGGATCTTTCCTAAAGACAAGGGCAAAGTCGAAAGAGCTCCTTATAATCTTCCTTTAAGGTTATGGGATAGTCTGCGATACCTTATGACAGAGGCAAAAGCAACCATGATCTCTCGCTATGTCCCTCATGATCTTATGGAGTTGCTTAAAGAGAATTTAAGAGAAGATACTTACTTCCATACCTCTCTCACTCATACCTTAATTACAGCTGTTGATACGAAGCCTCAGCGCCCTCAAACTTACCTCTTTGATAGCCGGGATGCTCGAAAACTGCATGAGAGGGAGGAAGTAACTATCCCTTTATGGGAAATTGGACGTTCGACATCAGCAGCTCCAACTTATTTTCCGGCTTATTCTTTAAAGCTTGAATGTAAAGATGGCCGTATCTTAAATGAGCATCAACTTATTGATGGGGGATTGTGGCTAAATAACCCCACAGGACTTGTTGCAAGATCTCTTCTTAAATGGGCCTCTGAGGAGTTCATGTATGCGTCTCATAAGAATATGGTCATGCTTTCTTTAGGCACAGGCTATGCTGAAGAAGAAAAGCAACTCCCTAGTAATGCTGGATGGGCGCGAGCAGCATCTCCTGTGATTGATACACTGATGAGTGTCTCAAGCTTTAGCGTTCATGAAACGATGTTAGAAGTTATTGGCCGGAAGAATTATGCAAGGATTAATCCTAAGATATCGCATAAAATTGACCTTGATGATACAGATGAAGACAATCGTGAAATATTAAAGAAGCTTGCAAGAGATAAAGTACCTGAGCTTGAGAAATTCATTCAAGGACCTTTCCGTAAGATTCTAGAAGCTGATGAATTCCGTTTGGAGCCTTTAAGAGATCAAGTTGAAGGCCAAGTTGAATATGTTAAAGGAAAAGAAAGGCAGATCTCTTAAGTGCGAAAGAGAAGAATAAAAAGACCTTAAAAGAAATCAGCCCATTTCTTGCATAGAAGAAGAGGTGTTAGCTTATTCGCTTTAATGTTCTTATTCTTACTTTGTAAATAAATTTTAAGAGGGGAAAAATATTATGGCGTATTATTCTTTGCTTATAGGAATGCTTTTATCACCTTTATGGATCTCATGCTCTATAGCTTCTTATGAAGAAACCTTTGATGAGAATATTATCCTATCAATTAAAGAAGGATATTACCAAGAAAGTGATTATATTAAGAAAAATGACAGCTCTATTGGTCCCTATACTCGTTCTTACTTAGGTGAAAAAATCTCTGAATCAGGAGATCTTGATTTTATTTCTTATGACGAAGACTCTCCACAGCTTGTTTCTATACTAGGCCCAGATAATACATGTGAATTTGTTGAGCTCAAAGAAGGCAGTATCTCGTCATTATCAAATAAACATAATATTCTCAGTAGTACTAGTAGTCCTAAGGTTCCTGAATCAGCGCCTTTTGACAATGGTTTTATGAATCAATTAAAAGGAAGGGATATTAATGCTGCCCCTTACAGGTATTGTGGTAATTTATTTATCACTTTCCCTCATGCCAAGGGGAATAAAAGCTCACTAGGAAGAGCTTTAGGCTCAGGAATTCTTATAGGACCTAATCATGTATTAACAGTAGGGCATAATGTTTTTGATCATGAGCGAGGCGGATGGGCTCAAGAAGTTATATTTACTCCTGCCCAACATAAAGCAAGCAAACCTTTTGGAGAAACAAAAGGAGTTATCTTAAAGACTTTTAAAAACTGGATCACAGGAGCGGGTACAAACTATGACTATGATATGGGATTAATAATACTAGATGAACCTGTTGGTTATAAAGCAGGATGGGCTGGTTTAATTGGAATAGACGACTCCTTTTTTTCCTCCTTTATTCAAGAAGAAAAAAAAAGAACCAATTCATTTACAAATAGTGGGATATCCTAAAAAACAAGTTAGGGTAAAGACACAAGGAGGAGTATTTAAAATTGCAAAAGCGCGCATGTATAAACACTCTGGAGGAATAAAAAAATACGAAGAAAACGCTTATATTATGCAATTAATACTAAAGCAGGCCAAAGTGGAAGCCCTGTTATATTACATATTGAAAAGGGCAATAGAACAAATAATCCTAAAGGCTATTATGTTGTAGGTGTTCATACGCATGGCTTTAATGAGGCCATCGAAGCAAATGAAGGAACGCGCCTTACAGCAAGTAAGCTAGAATGCATCCTTAAAGAAATGAGTAAATATATGCTGCCTTTACCATCTGCAAGCTCGTCTTCATATGGTTTTGAGAATCTAAAACAGCAGCTTTCTAATCTTAATGCATCAGAACAAATGAGCACAACTGTATTAGATGAAACACCTGAAGAAGAAAGCTTAACTCTTCTGCACTATTTTAAAGATGATTTAAAGGAAAAGCACCTTACAAAGAAAAGGCCTATGTTTAAGCCTTCTGAGCCAGAAGATCTGTATCTAGATCCTCTTTTAAAAGGAGGGACGCCTATTACTTATTTTACGGCCCTTTCAATTGATGGTGGCGGAGGTATTCGTGGCTTAATTCCAGCACTCCTTCTTGAGTATTTTGCCAAACAAATACCTGGGCATTACTTGCATGAATTTTTTGATTATGTTGGAGGAGCTTCAACTGGTAGCCTAATAGCTCTAGGGATCACTGTGCCAAGCTTTACAGAACCAGATAAACCACATTTGAATCCTTCAGATATTGTAGATTTATTTAAAAATAAACTTAAACGAGTCTTTTATCAACCTCATCTTTATAGATTCTTTCTGAGCCCTATAAATTCTCTTTATGATGTTAAGTATGGTTCAGAAAAGCTTGAAGCCTTATTACAAGAAAGCTTTGGAAAATTATATCTTCATCAGAGTTTAACAAATAGTGTTATTCCTGTATTAGAACGTGAATCTTCTAAGCCTTTTATTTTTGATAGTTATCACGCAAGAACAATCATTAAAAATGGGATAGATATAGAAATTCCTATCTGGGAAATTGGGCGTTCAGCAATTGCATATCCTAAATACTTTTCAGAATATAAACTTGAAATAAAAGAAAGAAATGATTGTCTATTTAGTAAGGTATTTATAGATGATCATCAGATAAGTAATCCTGCAAATTTTGTTGTAAAACATTTACACCAACGGGCTGGAAGAAAACACATTATCAACAATCAAAATACTATCATGTTATCTCTGGGAAGTGGCTTCTCCTTAAGGCGTAGATCTACTCCTATAAACGCATCAGGAGTACCAGAATTATCTTACGAAACTCTTATATTTCAAACTATTAACGCAGTTGATGCGACAATAAGACAAAGATTATTGGGAAATTATTATAAAGTGAATCCTTCATTTAAATACCACTTATGCGAAATGGACGATTTTAGAGAAAATAATATAGACGACCTTAAAACAGTTGCTGAAGCACATCATGATCAAATTGATGAATTTATAGCAGGAGATAACAGTATTTTTCGGAAGATTCTAGAGACAGGTGAATTTCGAGCTAAGCCTTTAGACCAAAAAGGCAAAGAAAGAATATAGTAAAAGGATTATAATTATGTATCGCTTGCTAACCTTCTTGCTTTTAACTTTTTATGCTAACTGTTCTTATCTTGTTGCCTCAGAAGAATTTGAAGAAAGGCCGCTTTCTGCTATTTTGATAGATAGTTATCAGGAAGATCCCATTATTCCTTCTCAAATTCCCTCTATAGGACGTTATACTCCTGCTTATGACAATAAGAAAGTTTCAGAGATAGCTGAGATTTCAGTCTATGATGAGCATTCTCCTAAATATGTTTCTTTAAAAGCTGAAGATGGCATATTTGAATTTATAGAAAAGGAAGAAGCTGAATTTAGAATAACGAATGAAAAAACTGACTTTCTTCAAGAGACACAAAAAATAGCAGAATTAGCAGAGTTTGATAATGGAAGGATGGATAAGGTTAAAAGCCACCAAATTCAAACAGCACCCTATAAGTTCTTTGGAAATATTTTAATAACATTCCCTCATGCATTAAATAAGAGAACTTCACCTGTAAGATGTGTTGGTTCTGGCGTTCTTATTGGACCTAATCATGTACTGACAGCTGGCCATAATATTTATAATCATGGGCGAGGAGGATGGGCCCAAGAGATTATTTTTACACCTGCCCAACATAAAGAATATAAGCCTTATGGAGAAGCAAAAGGGGTCATCTTGAGAACTTTTAAAGGATGGATCCAAGGAAGCGGTGAAGGGTATGATTATGATATAGGCCTTATCATTTTAGAGACAGCAATAGGATATCAAACAGGTTGGATGAGTTTATTAGAACCTGAAGAAACCTTTCTTGACCTCCGCCCTACGCTTACTATTGCTGGGTACCCATATAAAGACGTTAAGCTTAAAACCCAAGATGGAGTGACTAAGGTAAAAGTTGCTAAAATGTACAAGCATTCTGCTCCTCTTAAAGAGAGCCAAGAAATGCGACTCTTATACGAGATTAATACTTTAGAGGGGCAAAGTGGTAGCCCTATTATAAGTTTTATAAAGAGCATTAAAACCAGCTTTGTTCTAGGAATTCATACGCATGGGTCTACAGCAGCAAACGAAGGTGCTCGGCTTACAATTAATAAATTTGAGAGAATCCTGGAAGGGATCAGCAGATTCAGGTTACCAAGGCCTTCATTAGAAGTAAGCTTAAGAGGACATGAAAATGAAGTTGAAGATTACCTAATTGATGTTAGCAAAAAGGCATCCTAAAAGAAGGGTTGTGATACTTTGTTAAGGATCAATAATTATTTTTAGGTTTAAAAGGAGTTTTATGCTTAAGGACGCCAAAACATATATGGAAGAGCTTTCTCAAAATAGCTCCGATAATCAACATATTATGGTTTCCTTCCGACCAACTTTAAATCCCATTCAAATGTAATTCTTATAGGTAATTGTTGATTTTATCTTGGCTTTACCTTTTTAATATATCTCACTTTTGCGAGCTCATCCCATAAGGTTGTGTATCTTGAGGAGAGATGTTCTTGGGATGTTAAAGTTAAAGCCTTCTATGATAAATTTGGTAATAAGCTCTGTTTTCTATCGTTTCATACTAAAAATGACCTTTTTCACACTTCCATTTACCAACAATATCTTTATTTTCAGCAGGGTTCCTAGGAAATGGCTGTGAATTTTCAATTGGGTCCCATTGATTTTTAATCAAATGATATGGATCACCCCTTTGGTGACGTGTTTCTTCAATCGTTTTTGAAAAAATCTTCTTTAGTTTATTTTTTAACAAAGTTTTCATTCCTTAACATAATAAACTCAATATTTTGCTCCTCAGTTTTTCTAAACTGCATACGTAAACGGACATAGTGTTAAAACAATAATGCTTGTAGTACTTTAAGATCCTTTCTTCATTATTATGCTTTCCAAAAGTACTTGCAAAATAACCATCTGACCAGATCCCCTCACTCCATAAATTTTTTTTATCTGTGGAACACAACCATAATATCTTCTAAGCCGCTAAGATTTTTATGCTCATAATTATTTTTCTTACATCGCAACTAGGAATAACTTAAACAAGAAAGTAAATATGATTATTTTATAATACATCAGCTATGTTTGCGACACTTACCTGCTGTTCCCTATTTTACTACCCCTAATTCATGATAAGGTTCTTTACTTTCAAGAAAGGATAAAAGATGAATAAATCTGAGCTTATTAGTGAAATTGCAAAAGTAGTTGCCTCAAAACAAGAAGCTGAGCAAGCTTTTAATGCTATCTTTGAGTCTATTAAACAGGCGCTTGCAAAAGGAGAGGAAGTACGTTTAACAGGGTTTGGAAGCTTTAAAGTAAACGGAAGAGCTGCGCGTAAAGGAAGAAACCCAAGAACTGGTGCAGAGATTAAAATTTCTGCAAGTAAAGTTCCATCCTTTAGGCCAGGCAAAGAGCTTAAGGACGCTGTTAACATATAACAGTTAAGAAATCAGCTAAGAGATAAAGTTCTCACGTTTACTTCCCTTTCTTAGCTGACCTTGTATCAAGACCCCTTCCCTACTTCTTAAAAGGGAAAGTCACCTAAAGAACTGTTAGATGAATTTTCAGTCGGATTTACTGCACTCATATAGCCTAATGTTGGGCTTGGGTTTTCAATTTCAGAACGACCGTCAAGCATCGTCAATTCTCCTTTAAACTTGGGTAGCACGATTTCTGTGGTATATTTCTCTTGGCCTGCTTGATCAGTCCACTTTCTCGTTTGGAGTTGGCCTTCTACATAAACCTTAGCTCCTTTGCGGAGATATTTCTCACAGACATCAGCAATGTTGGGATTAAACACAATAACTCGATGCCATTCTGTTCTGTCTTGTCGTTCTCCTGTTACCTTGTTTCTCCATGATTCTGAAGTTGCAACAGAGAGCTGAGCTATCTTTGTCCCATCTTGAGCCATACGGATTTCTGGGTCTTTTCCTAAATTTCCAACCAAAACAACCTTGTTTACTGATCCTGACATTTTTTATTCCTCTTTCATATTTAATCGCCTAACATGCTAGAATTAAAATTTAAGAATAATTTTTATTCTTCAGAGTCATATGTAAGACGAACGTATTACGTATGTAGTACATATGTAGCACAGGCGCAATACAATTGTGTTACAAAAGAAATACTCACGTACTACAAAACACTTAAGATTAGCATCTCCCTAGTAAGCAAAATTGGATAGTTTTAATGTTGATTTTTGATGGATGGAGACCTTTGTCTTTTACTTATATCTATAGTAGAGACTAAGAGAACTAACCATGGAGTGTAATAGATACTCTTAATCTTATGAACCGTTATGCAAGTCTTTAATATTGGGTTGTATTACGTATGTAATACATTTGTATTATAAAAAAGGACTATTATTCCACTTTTACCGCCATTGTGACTATATAATTAAGACTACACCATTTTAACTCGTTATTAAGATTTCATGGGATTTCTTTTCTAATCAAATAATGAGAATATTGATTTTTCTATAAGTAGCATCGATTAGAGGAGCTGCGCCTATTGTTCATAATACTTCATCGCTTTATTTTAAGCTTAGAATATCAATAAATGATTTCAAAATAAGTCTGTAATACGCACGTACTACATTTGTTTTACATTCGTAATACAAATGTATTGCATTTGTAACACAAGTATAATACATAATGAAAACTAGAAGGTTGATTCCTATATAAAGATTTCAACACTTATTTTCTAAAATATTATTATTATAAAGGATAAATAAAATATGAGTTGTAATGTGATTGCTGTAATAAATCAGAAAGGTGGAGTAGGTAAATCGACGATAGCTGTTAATTTAGCTTATGAACTAGCAACAAAAAACAAAAAGATTCTACTAATAGATCTTGATCCTCAAGCGCATTCAAGTTGCATATTTTGCCAATCTATAACCAAAGAGAATTCTATAGCAAAGTTATTTATAGAAAAAACTGCAAAAATTGAGAATATTATTAAGCCCGCAGAGATAGAAATAGATGCACAAAAGCAGGAAGTTCCAAATCTTCATGTTATACCGTCTACAATACATCTAGCGTTAACTGTTGAACAAATTACAAGTAGATTATATAGAGAAAAGATTTTAAAAAATGCTCTTGATTCAGTATCTGATAATTATGATTTCATAATTCTGGATTGCCCACCAACCCTTGGTATATTAGCAATTAACGCCATATTTTCAGCTAACATGATTCTAGTTCCAACTAACTACGGTAGATATGCATTAGATGGTATGGCAGATTTGCTTCAGTCAATTAAAGAAATAAAGGTCGGGCAAAAGTATAAATACTACATTCTTAGAAACCAATATGATAGGAGAACTACTCAAACAAATAAATTTGTTCATGACGTATTACAACGATTTGATACTAATCTCTTTACTACACTCATTAGGAAAAACGAAGCTATCAATCAGGCGCAAATAAATAGTCTTCCAGTTCAACTTTATGATCATGCCAGCAACGGCGCTCAGGATTTTAGCCAACTATCGGAAGAGGTTATCTTAAATGTCGCGTAAGAAAATAAATTTTGATGCAAAAATTAAATTGTCTAATATGGTCGATAGTCCACATGAGGCTCAAATAACAGAGAAACTTAATATTATTAACCATACAAAAAATACTCAAATCACTTCTTTTAGATTAAGGCAAGTTGATGTTGAGAGACTTGATGAAGTCTTGAAAAAAGCGAATGAAATAAACATGAGCCATCCATTTACACGCACATCTCTTGTTAGAGGATTATTAATGCTTGCCGTTGATTCAAATCCTAAAAAGCTATTAGAGTACATAAGGAAATCTTTATGAGCTTGAAAGTTTTATACATGTATATATGTATTACGAGCGTACAACACTCGTATCACATAAGTAATACATATGTATTTCATATGTAGTACATATAATTGTTTTTTCCTCTATTTTTCAGTAATTTATATGTTTCCATTACTTGTTCAATCGACTGTATAAAAAAATTTCTCAGCAAGATTAAATACTCTTCATAACTAGTTTCAAATATTATTTGACATAGGATCTATACCTAGCTTACAGTTGTGTAAGCTTTGAGGAATAATATGGTGAAAAAAATAAAAGAGGTTACGCTTGATGGAAAGGTAAAGGTTTCAATCAATATACCAAAAAAATTATTAGAGATGCTAGACCAGGATAGGAAAGAGACAAATCATACTCGTTCCTCTTGGCTTACAATGGCAGCTATGGAGAGATTACGTAAAAGAAGTAAAAAAGAGTAAAAAATTAGCCCAGACTAGTAATCTGGGCTTAATTTCAGGTGTTATAAACAAGACTTGAAACACCCATATATGCAAAATTGATACTATCGTTTTCTGGCGATTTTGTCAACGGGAAAAGCTTGTTTGAAGCACCTCAACATGAGGAAAAAGCAAATGAGCTATTTGTCCAAGGGACGGTTGTGTCCTAAAAAAACCTTTGTAATATTATGCTATCGGGCACCTAAAACCAATCTTCGTTCCCCTTTAGTAGGAATGCTACAAGGGCAACTGAATTACTGGTTTTCTAAAAAACCCCAAGGTTTTTATAAATTTTTAGAGCCCTGTAAGCATCCTTTATATAAACAAGGCGATAGTTGGTCTGAAGAATTAGGGTTATCACGTCGCGTCTTTAATTCAACTTTTGATGCCATAGGTGTCCGCTATAAAACCAAAACAGAATTTATGAAGGCTAAAGATAAGTTTCAAGGCAAACTCTATGCTAGCTATCATGACAGGAAAAAAAATCAAACATTCTTTGTCCGTAATCCTGAATTATTGCAACAAGCTAAAAAATCTTCAGAAAGCTATAAATCTTCACTAAAACATTTAGAACCTGAAAGTGAGATTTCTAAGAAATCAGAGCCTTTAAATCAAAAGATAAAAGCTGAAGAGAAGAGGGGCCTTTCTACCTCAAATTGTCGTTCCAGGAACGACACAAACAGTCGTTCTTATGCTGGCAATTCTGGGGGGACTATAGGGGGGGAGAAGAATACTTCAAAAAATACTTCACCTTCTTCTCTCTCTGCAGCCTCTTTCTCATCCACAACTGAGGAGAAGAAGAAAATTGCAAATGAGATGAAAAATATTTGGAATGAAGAAATAGGAGAAGCAGAAGTTAGTCACCTCACATCAACCCTTATCTCTCGTTTAAATACAACGTACACGACTGTTTTTAAGAGTTCTTTTGGAGAATGGAGAACTTATTGCCGGAAGATTGCGTCATCAAAGTTTCTCATGGGGGAAGGAAGAAGTAAGACCTTTCAGAAAGTATGGATTACCTGGGCCATTAAGCCTGAGAGTTATGAGAGAATCCAAGCAGGAGAGTTCACCCTTGGGGATCGAGTAAAAGAAAATAACCAAAAGATCTTATCCCCTCACGAAGAGCTTCAAGCTCAAGAAGATATGAAGAGAGAGTTGATCACTTCTTCTCACGACCCTGTCTGGATCCAAGCTTGCTTACGCCTTTGCGAGAGAGTGGGGCATAAGCTTGTAAAAGAATGGCTTTATCCCTTGAATCTAGTGAAAATGAATTCAACAGAGGTAGAGCTCCAAGCCCCTAATCTCTTTATGAGAGATTGGATTCACAAAAATCTTATTCAGGACATTAAAGCTTCTTTTCATGAATTAGGAAGAGGAACAATTCAACAACTGAGAATTACAGCGTCATCATCTTAAAAAAGGATAATAGGCTTAACATTATGTATCTATTTTGGTGCATTTGGTTATGAAAAAGATAACAGTTAAATTTTATTGATCCGAAACGGAGAAATAGCCAGTCAAAGAATGGCTTTTTGAACTTAGTAAATAAGATAAGAAAATTATTGGTGTAGATGTAAAAACTGTTGAATTTAGATGGCCTATAGGGATGCCCGTTTGTAAGCCTTTAGGAAATGGATTATATGAAGTTCGTTCCAATTTACAGTCAAATAAAATTGCACGAATTATATTTTGTATAGAGGGGGCTGAAATGATTCTACTGCATAGTTTTATAAAAAAATCACAAAAAACACCTCAAGAAGAATTAGAAATTTCTAGAAAACGTTATAGGAGAATTAAAAATGGATAAAAAAAATAAATTTGTAGGGAGCAACTTTGATGAAACTCTTAATAAAGAAGGGATTTTAGCTGAAACAGAGGCTCTTGCTTTGAAAAGGGTGATTACATGGAAGCTTGGTAAAGCCATGGAAGAAAGAAAAATTACAAAGACTCAAGTTGTAAAACAAATGCATACAAGTCTTGCTGCCTTTGATCGATTACTAGATCCAACAAATACAAGTGTTACTTTAAAAAGCTTAGAGAGAGCTGCAATCGCTTTAGGAAAAAGGGTTCATATTGAATTCTCTGACCTGGCTCTTTAAAATTTAAAAAGAAAAATTTGATTAACAAAGTATTAATATAATCTTAACAGTACCTTAACAAATGATTAACAATACATTAACCAATATAAAAAGTGAGATATAAAATTAATATCGCACGTTTTAAGATAAAATGTAATAAAAACAATAACTTTTTACTTGTAATTCTTAATACAGATACTATATAGTATCTTTAATACCGGCAGCAGGGGGCTGCCATAGTCTTCAATAATACAGTTCTAAAAGCTCATAGGGGAGGGAGCTTTAGGTTAATAAAAAGCAATAAAAATTTACCTAAATAAAAGAACTCACAAAATCTCATACAGGGAAGGCTTAAAGATTCGCAATCACCCCCACTAGTGCGCCGTTGAAGCACGGAAAGAAAATCCAAAAAGAAATAAACGGATAGAAAGCTGTGCAGAGGCTTTAGAAAAGATGAAGGTATGACCCTTCGAAGTCGACTTTCAGGAGTAGGCTTCAAACCACCTTAAGCGGCCGTGGTAAAGAGCCACGGTCGTGAGCGTTAAGGAAAAGTCGAACAAGATTCGGCAGGTGTTGATCAGAAAGACGAATGAAACTGAACCATTGATGAAGCGTCGTAAGTGATTTGAAATGACATCAAAACTAAGATCTTAGTGGGATCTTAGGATAAATCTACAGAGAACCTGATTATTGTGTAGGTGGTGTCCGGTGTATAGATGGCGTGAGTCTGATTTGGGCTTTTCTAAGGAAGGCGGGAACCTGTCGTTCTGATGTTAAGGAAGAAATCCAAATAGCTGAATCTATAAGGGTGAGCGTACCGATGCGGAGAACAGGGACGGACTGGCCCGTAGTAGTGATGAAGCTTCTGTAATGGGAGTGGAGCCAAGGGGCTGGGTTAGGTTGTTGGATTAAAATGCAACTCACAAGAGGATGACATTTTGAGTAAGACAAAACCCTTTACTATACCAAAAGATCTAGTGGTAAAGGCCTATAAGCAAGTCAAAGCTAATGCAGGAGCAGCGGGTATAGACCAGCAATCTCTTGCTGACTTTGATAAGAATAAACAAAACAATCTTTATAAAATCTGGAATAGAATGTTGTCTGGGACTTACTTTCCACCTCCTGTTAGGGCGGTAGCAATACCAAAGAAACAAGGGGGAGAAAGAATCCTAGGGATACCAACAGTATCTGACAGAATAGCCCAGATGGTGTTTAAGATGATGTTTGAACAAGCTGTTGAGCCACACTTTCACTCAGACTCCTATGGATATCGGCTGAATAAATCAGCGTTAGAAGCTGTAGGAGTTACGCGCCAGCGCTGCTGGCGTTACGATTGGGTGATAGAATATGATATCATAGGTTTATTCGACAATATTGACCACGAATTGTTGTTAAAAGCAGTAAGAAAGCACACAAATACTAAGTGGATAATACTTTACATAGAGAGATGGCTCAAAGCGCCCTTACAACTTGAAGATGGGACTTTGGTAGAAAGGACCAAAGGAACACCTCAGGGTGGGGTGATAAGTCCTGTCTTAAGTAACTTATTCCTCCACTATGTGTTTGATAGTTGGATGGGCAGGATTTATCCAAAGACACTTTGGTGTCGCTATGCGGATGATGGACTGGTCCATTGTAGAACGGAACTTGAGGCTCAGAAAATACTATCAGAGCTAAAAGAGCGGTTTAAGATGTGCAAACTTGAGCTTCACCCAACAAAGACAAAGATTGTGTACTGCAAAGATGGAGATCGGAAAAGGGAATATCCTCAGACACAGTTTGACTTCCTGGGGTATACCTTTAGCCGTCGGTTGGTTAAAAGCAAACGAGGTAAGGTATTCGCAAGCTTCACACCAGCTGTGAGCAAATCGGCTCAGAAATTAATGCGAGCAAAAACACGCAAGCAAGGGATTCGCAACAGGACAGATCTTTCGCTAAAGGAAATTGCCGACATGTATAATCCAGTCTTAAGAGGTTGGATAGGATATTATGGGTGCTATTACCCAACAGCTTTGAATTCTGTACTGGGGCATTTTAATGAATCCCTTATAGCGTGGGCGATGCATAAGTTTAAGAAACTTAAAGGCCGTAAAACAATAGCGGCACTCTTTATACAGAAGATTGCACGAAGAGAGCCAACATTGTTTGTGCATTGGAAAAGAGGAACAGTGGTAAGGGCGTTGACCTAATGGGAGCCGGATGAATTGAGAAGTTCAAGTCCGGTTCTGCGAGAGGCTGGTGGGGAAGTGCCACCAGTCTACTCTCCTCTCGCAAAAACTATCTAAATTCTTATTAAGGTAACCAGGCGTCTTTCTTATGCGCTTAAATTTTCTCAAAAAGGTGAGGAAATATATGCATTTACAGATAAAAATTTAGGCGTTAAGGTTCTCAATTATAACCCTAATGTTATAGCCAGAAATGGTCAGGATGAAAAATTAGAATTTAAATTCTTCATACAATTTCAAATAATATAATTAGTGAAAATATAGTTTTAATTATTATCTTCTAAAAATTTCACCTATCGAATATCTATTAATTTGGAATACAAAAATTTTCAAATTTTTATTGAAAAGGAGTAAAAATAATTGTGGCTAAAGGGGGTCTATTAATGGATATAAAATTATATCTTAATCCATTTGTTTTTTTATTAATAAAAGATGGAGAAATTGTAGTTTGGGACTATAAAAATCATAATCAATATGAATTAGAAGAAGAGTATGTAAAAAGATTAATAAGGATATCTAAAGGGGTTACAGTAAAGAATGTAACAAAAATTGACCAAGATCTTATTAATGCAGAATTAATTAGTACTAAACCATATATCTTACAAAAATGGGAATGGGATGAACTTTCTAAGATATATCACATTGGAACTCAAGATATTGATGGAGGTGTTTTATTAGAGGACGATAAATGGGTTAATTGGTACCTTGAACTGTGCGATGAAATAAAAGAAGAATTTAATAATAAACACATTGAATATAATGGTAAGGAAATAAAATTACCTAAGCCAAAATTCGAAATTCTAGAATCAAGAAGTATGTGGGATGTAGAGAAATCAAGAATGACTACACGTTCATTTAACGGTCTACCCATTACTATAGAGGAATTAAGTACAATTTTATTTTCAAGCTTTGGGTTGATTCATGGGGATTGGAAAGAACTTACTGATATGGGTTTCCAACAAACTGGGTGTAGAAAATCTTCACCATCAGGAGGAGCGCTTCATCCGGTAGAAGCATATATATTTGTTATGAACGTAAAGGGTGTATCCTCAGGTACATACCATTATAATATAGCAAAACATTGCTTAACTTTAATAAATAAACAGATATCATATAGTGATCTTAAAGAAATGCTATGTGGACAATTCTTTATGGAAGGATGTGCTCTAGGCATATTTTTAGTTGCCCACTATGACAAAGTTTGGAAAAAATATTCTCATTCAAGATCATATAAAGACGTGTACCTTGATGCAGGTCATTTATCGCAAACTTGTCTTTTAAATGCTACAGCTTATAATTTTAGAACATGGATAAGTGCATGGTTTAATGATACTAAAGTTTCTCATTACTTAAAAATATCTGGTATTGATGTTGCACCCTTATTTTTTATAGCTTTAGGGCATGGAGATAAAAAAATTATACCACAAAAACTAGAGAATATTTTAAAAAACAAGAAATAAACTACTTGACTAAAATTTTAGGTAATTTATTAAATTAAATAGAATTAAAATCAATCGGAGTATATTTCATGAAAAAGATCAAATGTGAAAAGCTAGCAGTAAACCAATGCAAGATATTCTTATTATTTGATAATAAGTAATTTAATTCTTTATTTGGCTTCTAATATAGTTATATAAACTATCAACATTTTTATTTCCATATACATGTTTGTGATAAATGTAATATATATCTATAGACATACTTGCAGACTGAGGAAATATATCAATCAAATTTGATTTTTCAAGTAAGCTTAATCCTGGCCAAATACTAGCTATTCCAACTCCTTGTTCTGCAAGCTTAAATTCTGCAATATTAGAGTTTATTGTTAAAAAGTATTCTCTTTTATTGTGATCTTTTCTTCCTTTTTGTAAAAGTGTATCCACTTCCTGGAAGGCTAAACTTTCATCATCTGCAAAGCCAATAAGTCGATGACTATCTAAATCTTCAGGAGATTGAGGGTAACCATATTTCTCAAGATATTCAGGACTTGCATATAATCTAAATTCAAATGTATATAAAAATTTTTGTATTAAGTCCTTTTCGTCTGTAATCTTTTGCCTTATGGCAACGTCAATTTTATTGTTATCTAAATCAAAGTCAGTTGTATAAGATAATACATTTAGTTTTATCTCTGGGTACATTTCAACAAATCCAGGAATAAACCTTACAAGCCAATCAGCGGAAATACCTGAAGAAGTGCCTATTTTTAATGTTTCTTTAAGGATTTTATCAGGAGAATTTAAAGATTTTTCTAAAGCATCAGCTTCAGCTAGTATAGTGATAGTTGTTTGAAATAGTTTTTCGCCTTGTGGAGTGAGAGTAATTCCTCGAAAATGTCTATTAAATAGCTTACACCCTAAGCTTTCCTCTAAAGATTGCATTTGCCGCACTAAAGATGGCTGGCTTAAATCTATCTCTTTGCTTGCCTTTGTATAACTTCCATACTTAGCAACCCAATAAAATAACCTAAGCTTCGATAGATCTAGCATACAGAATTCCTTATGAGCCATAAAATACTTTGTACTATTATATATTTAGAATGCAAATGTAAGGATATAAATATTATTTTAATCTCATTTTTTGCGATATAAAATTTATATAGAGATATTTGTTATTTGCATATTATTTTTAAAAAAATGCTTGAATTGCATATCACTATATGGTAATTTTTGATCATCACTTAGTTAAAGTGAATATGAATCGACAATATTTAGTGAGTTTTCCTCCATTAAGCTTATAAATCGATTCAAAGCCTCCCTGTAAACTTGTATCCAGTAATCTTAGGGTTACTGGGACCTTTTTAAGGGAAATTGAAACTGGAGTGGTAAGAAGAAAATAAAGTAGAGAAGCCCGCACATTGATTTCGACGTCATTGCGGGCCTCTTGTAAAACCAACCTATGAAGAAAGGTTTACATTTCTATGTATGCACCAATTCAACATATTTGTCCATTGAATTATTCCTATGGTACCTATGCATCAGACGCATACCTCAATTTAGTATCTTACCCTGTTGAGCTTCTTCATATAAATAGAATGAAGGATTAGAGAAATGTATTCTCCTCATACCTCTTCTTCACTTCTTAAGCTTCGCCCTATTATGAAGTCTGTCATCAGAGAAGATTTAGTAGCTCTTACTAAAGATTATAGAGCTGCTGTTGTATTAAATCAGCTTATTTATTGGGCAAAGCGTGTTTATGACTTTGATCAGTTTCTTGAAGAAGAATATTCGCGCAATCCTGAGTGTAATGTTGCCTTTAGACATGGTTGGATTATTAAAACAGCTCAAGATCTTTCCAATGAAACATTGCTTGGTTTTTCTCGTCAAACGATGCGCATAATTTTAAGAAAGTTTATCGAACTTGGAGTTATTGAAGAATCATATATCGCTAATAACAAATGGGACAAAACTACTAAATATAGACTAAATCTAGTCAAGCTACAGGAAAGCTTATTTGCACTTGGCTATCCTTTAAGTGACTTCACATTGGCTGAAAACCCGCATAACTCCCGAATGTTAAGTTCACAACATTCGGAAGTAGATTTTCGACCTCCAAGTGTTAAAAAGTCAGCGAACAATATTGATAAGAGATTACACACAGAAAGTATAAAAGATATTTCTCCTTCTCCTACCTCTTCCTCATTTGAATCAGCAGGAGAAGAAAAAGAAAACATTGCAAACGAGATGAAAGAGATTTGGAAAGAAGAGATTGGATCTCTTGAGATCAGCCAGTTAACTCCTTCTCTGATCCTAAGCCTTTATCAAGCCTTTCAAAGCCTTTTTGGCTCTTCTCTTGTCACTTGGAGATCCTATTGCCGCAAGATTGCCTCAAGTAAGTTCCTGATGGGTGAGGGGGGGAATAAGCATTTCCAAAAGCCTTGGCTTACTTGGGCCATTAAAGCTGAGACTTACCAAAAGATTGAATCAGGTCAGTTTACCTTAGGCGATCGCATTGCCTTTCTTCCAGAAGCACAGAGTCAAGAAAATAAGGCAGAAAAAGAAGAAGAATTACGACAAGAAATTTTCTCTTCATCATATCATCCTTTGTGGAAGAAAGTGTGTCTCCTTTTAACAGATAAGCTTGAAGTCTCCCTTATTCGTCAATGGCTTTTAGAAATGGATATAGTCTCTTACACTCAAGAAGAAGTTTGTATCAAGGCTCCCACTTTATTTACAAGAGACTGGGTCAACAAGAACTTAAAATCTCAGCTCTTATCAGCTTTAGAAGAAGTTTTAGGCCACCCCGTTAACCGCCTTAAAATTGAAGTTTCCCAAAACTCTGGCACCCTCCCTATGTCAGAGTTGGTAGAAGGAGGGTCCCCCAATAGCTCTCCTTCTACTTCCTTATCCAACCCAAGTTTTGATGCTCCTTCAGCATCAAATGCAGAGGAACATAGTGTTCCTCAAAGCTCCCCCTTAACTTATCCCAGCAGTTTAAATGCTGCTGGGTCTTTTTCAAGGAAGCTGCATATAAAGTACAATGATCACAAGTTAAATGGAGTAAGCGCATGAGCCAGAAACTATCCCTTATCCAGCCTCACTTAAATGATGAACCAGAGATAGCTGCTCCTAAGCATTATGTAGAGGGACGCACCATAGAACCTATTATGGTCATAGAGGAGTGGGACCTCAACCATCATTTAGCGTGCGCTCTTAAATATATCTCCCGTGCCGGCCGCAAGCATGACGAGGTCAAGGATTTGAAAAAGTCCATCTGGTATCTCGAAAGACGAATAAAATTATTGGAGAAGAAAAAAAATTTGAAAGAATAAAATTTTAATAATTAAAGAGAGTCTGCGCCCCGAGTACGAATCATAAGCGCAGAACTCCTATTACAACCGCATCCAAGAAAGGAATACTGATGCAAGATAACTATATCGACTCACTTTTAGGAAATCCACCTCTTTCCTTTGTTGACAGGTTAAGAGAGCAGTTTCAAGAGAGGTATAACCTCATTGTCCATCATGAATGGATGATTGATCTTCTTAATTCAAAACTCACTTTTGAGCAGTTTGAGGCCTTTGTGAGCCAAGAATCATATATTTATGACCTTCTTGCTAGAAAGCTTATAAGCCTTGCCTTGGAAAGCACTGATGACGAGTATGAGGATCTTATGAAGGTGGGATTTTTCCTTTACTCAGAAGGGTGTGAGAATCGCAAATCTTTAGATACCCCTCAAGCACTTTTGCTTTCCTGTCCGACAGAGCAATATGTGGCAACACTCAATAAGGTTTGGCGAACATCTTCTACAAACAACATACAAAAGCTTTTAACCATTCTCTCCACTTTGTGGATTCGAGAAGGTATACATCAGCTTTTAAATACAGAATCATATCGTAGCCAATTTCCTGTTTGGACGGACATAATGGCTACAGTCAACCCGCAAGAACACATTATGAAACTCAGCAAGATGATCAACCAAGCCTTTGAGGAGCTGCTGGAAGTTGAGAGTAGGAGTTGTGCTGAGGCTCAACAAGAGCTTGAGCATCTGCTCTCTAATCTTACGCAATTTGAACTCCTCATTCGTAATCATGCTTATCAACCTTAAATTAGTACCATTAACCCCTTCAAAGGAAATTAAAAACCATGAACACATCTCTTATTAAAAAAACTAAGGACTCAATTTCAGAGCAAACATTAGCCCTCTCTTTGAGTGTGTATCTTTTATTAGAAAGCCATCCCGCATTTGCATTTGCTCAAATTTTCACAGGAAAATTGAAAGAACTTCGAAATGGTCTCATTCTCATCGGTCAAACATGTGTCGGTGTTGCGCTAGCTGCGGCAGTTATTAAATTTTTATCCGGTAGAGGGGATTGGAAGTGGATTGGTTCTATTTGTGGTGTTGGATGTGCTCTTTTTGGATTTAATGTTTTAATTCAGTTTTTTGGAGGATTATGATGAGAGCTTACGTTCTTTCGTCGGTCTCCGAACCTCCTCAAAGGCTTCTAGTGTCTCAATCAGCACTTCCTTTACCTATGATTATTGCAGGGATGATGTGGTTTTTAACAAATGAGATGGTGGCCATTGGGGCCTATATCCTCTCTCATGGAGCTGTTATTGCGTTAAGCTCTTATGATCCTTATTTTGTAGAAGTGATGCGTGCTCGCTTTAAGTATAAACGCACAAAGCGCCAATTGCCTCAAGGAGGTAATCTCTATGGCGCATGAGTGGGTCAGTGTTGCATCCTTAGCTGCTGGAAGCTCTGCCTTAGCTTTGGGAGCAGGCGTTGCTTTATCAAATCATTTACAAAGAAAACTAACGCCTTCTTTGGAAGAAACCTTTCTTAAAGACACCCTTCCTTTTGACTCTGTCTGGGATGATAAGGTGACTCTTCAAAGTAAGAATGGAATGCTTTCTCGTCTCATTAAAGTAAAAGGCTCAAATACGGATAATTTAACACCCGATGAGATCTATCATCTCTTTTTAAAGCGTAAAAAATGGCTCGATGAATTAGCTCAAATGAATGTGATGATCAAGGTTATCACCATGCGTGAAGAAATCAGCCGTACTTTAGAAGGAACATATGACACTGAGGTCCTGCAATCAGTTCATGATCAATGGATGGAACAATTTGATCGTACTTTCCTTAATAAACATTATATTGTCTTATGTGTAGCTCCTCAATTGCCTTCTACTTTGAACAAGTTACAAGATAAAATTTATGGACGTAAAACAACGTTCACGTCTTTCCATGAACATATCCTAAGAGAAGCTACTTCTCTTACCCTTGAAGCCCTTCACGATTTAGCTCCTCGCATTATAGAAAATGAAGAAAAAATAAGTCCTCTCTTAAGTTTTTGGGCGCATCTCATTCATGGAAGATCCATATCAATAAAACCTTTAACCTTTGACCTCTCTGATCAAATGGTGGCATGCCATATAGGGTTTGACCCTCAAAAGGGGGATATACACTGGGAAGACGAGCAAGGAACTCGCATTGGTGCCATTATATCCCTTAACAAATGGGATAAAGACTCAAGCCCCCAGTTGATGAAGGAGTTAAATGCCTTAAGAGGCCAATTTACTATTTTTCAGCATTTGAAAGGCTTTTCTAAAGCTAGATCTCTTTTGTATCTCATGGATCAAAAAAAGCAGCGGAATCTGCTTGAAGATCTATTTCCGAATGATCATGTGAGACAAGAATTTGAAGCAGCAATTGAGCTTGTTACTTCTGATCAAGCCTCCCTCTATGGATATCAATGTTCCATTTTACTCATCTCAAACTCAGAAGAAGAGCTTACTTCTTTAATTGAAGACGCAAGACACATCTTTAAATCTTATGGGGTTCTTCCCATTCAAGAAACTGCAGCGATCGAATATTTATGGCGGTCTTTGTTTCCAGGAAGTGAGAGTTTTTTACGACAAACACATCCTTTATCTCACAATGTAAGTCATCTCCTTACTTTTGATTATGAACCTAAAGGGTTTGCAAGATGTGACTGGGGAGAGGGGCCATTAAGACTTTTTAAAACATCATCAGGGTCTTCTTATGCCCTTCAAATACATGCTTCCGAAGAAAAAGAAGCTCTTGCGAATTCGATTGTTATTGCGCCTGCTGGATCTGGCAAGACTACGTTCTTTCAGCATTTAATAGGGGGCGCTTTAAGACACCCTAATTTAAGAGCTTATATTTTTGACCGCTTTAATGGCACGCGCATTTTTACTCAAAGTATGGGGGGGAACTATATCGATTTTAGCCACCAAGAAACATCCCTCCTTAACCCCTTTTATTGTGAGGACACCCCTCAAGAACGCGCTTTTCTGCCTCAGCTTCTGTGCATGATGGCAGGGACGCAAGATGAAGAAAGTATGGAACAGGCCCAAAGAGCCATTCAAATCCTTTTTAAAGTTCCGAAAGAACAAAGGCTTTTAAAATATCTCATAGATGATCTTTTCCCTGCTCAAAGCCTTCTTAAGAAACGATTGCTTCCTTGGACTGAGGGCGGTGCTTTAGGGAAGTGGTTTAATGGTCAACACCTTGTTGATCATCAGAATCAAGCTTATGATGCGCTAGACTTAACCTCTCATCGATTTGTTGCATTTGAGATGACGGATGTTCAAGCAAATCCTCAAGTTGCCAACACTGTAACTCAGTATATCATTCACCGGATAAGGCGGGTCATTCGAGAAGAAGCCTTGCCTCATTTTATCTTTATTGATGAAACGGCTCCCCTTATTCAGGATCATTATTTTAAATCATCTGTAGGAGTCTTTTTCAAAGAGCATCGTAAATTGAGAGGAAGCATTAATGTATGCTTTCAAAATATTAAAGATCTCAAAGAGTCAGGGATCTCTTCAGTCATTCTTGATCAGTGTCCTACAAGGTTTTTGTTTCCAAATCCTTCAGCAAAAAAAGAAGACTATGCTGATTTTGACCTTACAGAATCAGAATGGGCTTACATTAAAGGGACAAGTAAACTTGCTAGGTCCCTTAAGCATTCAGTGCTGGTGAAACGCTTTAATGAATCCGTCATTTTAGACTGTGATCTCACACCTCTAGGACCTCACCTTAAGCTTTATCGCTCAGGATCAGAGGCCGTCAAACTCGTTAAACATTTACAACAACAATGGAGCCATCAATGGGTCGATCACTACTTAAACGCTGCTTAGTTTTAAGCTTAGCTTCTCTCGTAATAACTTCCTCTAACCAAGCTACATCTCTTATTGGAACAGTTGCCGGTAAGCTTGTCTCTGACCCAGCATCTCATGCTTATTTAGGTCCCATTATGCAAATGACGGGAGATTCCTTAAAAACTGTTCAAAAGATGACGGGTGAGATGACAGAAATGAATAGTGTACTGGGGTCAAAGCTTCCTCAAGGATGGATTCAAAAGGTTATGCAGGTTGGGGGATTAAGTGGAGATTTTAATTCTCTTTTAAGCAGTCTCACAGGCCAAGGGGGTGATCCTTTAATGCAGTTGAACTATATGGGAGTTCAACATGGCGGTAAGCAAGATTTTTCTAACTACATTTATGCCAAGAATTATTTTCAGCAGAAGTTTTTTCCAGAACAATCCATAACGACACCAACACAATTATCTCAAATTAGAGAGTCTAAACTTGAGGCCGTCCAAGTCTCAACTGTTGACTCGCTTGCGATTGCAACTCAGCAAAAGAAAACATTAAGGGACGATCATCTGCAATTGCAAAATATAAAGATGCAAGCCGAACAAAATACAACTCTTCAATATCAAACCAATGTTCAAACAAGGCTTCTTGAGCATATTGCGCATCAGTTGGACAAATTGATTCTCCTTCAATCTCAACAATTAGAGCTAATGGCCACCAACATGGCTCAAATGCAACCGACTGTCTTTAAAGGGGCTAAAGCGCCCATAAAGAAAGGCTAAAGTTATGCACTTTTCTATTAACTTTGTTCAAAAGCTTGAAACCTTGATGAAAGATTACGGGCATCTTGTCTTTAAGACGTTAAGTCCAGGATGTCTTGCAATTTATACGTCTCTTTTTGGATGTTGGTTACTCTGGCAGTTAATTGGAAGAGGAGCCATAAAAGGAGAGCTTAAATTTTCTGATTTGATGACACCTCTTTTAACAAATTTAACGATAATAAGCTTTCTCACAGCCAATACTTTTTTTGAGTGGCTCTATGATCCCTTAAATCAAGGAATTGTCAGCCTTCTTGACAAAGTCATTTCTGTTATTGGATTTGGAGCCTCTGGAAAAGGATCTTCTCTAGCGCATGTCCTGCAAATTCAGCATGACACTTTAGATCATATTTTTAAGTCGCTTGAGGCCATGATGAGAGACTCTAGCTTTGTCGTTATAAGTTTAAATATGCTTGGCTCTTTATTATTAAGCCTGCCTTTTACCTTTCTTTATTTTATTATGTTGTGCTTTTGGGTTGATTACATGTTCAAACTTATGGCGGTTACAACTCTCTCCCCTATCTTAATTATTTTCGCCGGATTCTCTTCAACAAGAAGCATTGCGACATCCGGGCTTAGAATGGTTTTGCATGGCATTTTTACGATTTTTGGCTCCGTTATTGCCATGGGACTTAGTCTTTATGTGATGAAAGAGTTGCTTCACATTTTGCCTATCAATGCTCAGGGAGAATTTAAGCAGAATATTGAAGGCTTTGCCTTTAGCCGTGATTATTGGGGATGCTTTGTTGCTGTATGCGTTGCCATTTATCTTCAACTTAAAGTCCCCACCATTGCGAATATTTCTGGAGTTTCTGATGGGCCTGGTGCTGCTGGGTTTGTGGCCGGGGTTGCCTCTGCAGCTGTTGGTATTGCTGGGGGAGCCTCAAAGCATTACGCCCAGAAAGGGGCGCAAAAAGCATGGGGTGCTGCTAGTGAATGGGCAGGACCTAAACTCAAGAATCATCTGTCATCCCGCGGTTCATCTTGGGAGAACCCTGCTCTTAACAATATTATTGACCCTGAATAAAGGAAAAAACCATGAAACTTTATTTATATCTTCCTCTTCTCTTTATGACACTGCTGGCAAGTGGGTGTTCTCAAACAACTGATCCTTATACAGGCAGTGGCACCGATAAACTTCCTCAAAGTGAATGCTCTCCTTGCAAAAAGCAAATTATTTATCGGAATGGACAATGGCTTTAGAACCTTCTCTTCAAAGTTTTGAGTCTTATAAAGCGGCCCAAACAACGGCGCGTCTTTCAACAATCTGTGCTGTTGTTTTGGGATTAACCGTCATTGCCCTGATCTGCTTAATCATCGTCTTATTCCCCTTAAAAGAGGTGCAGCCCATGCTGGTGACTCTTAAGGATAAAGGAGAACAGGTGGTTCGCATTGAGCCTCTTGAGCGTAATGAAAAAGCGCAAATCTTGTTAATGGAAACCTTATCTCGTCAGTATGTCTCTTTACGGGAGACCATTGATCTTCAGACAGAAGAAGTGAGGTGGAAGCATTTAAGTCTGATGACAGGCTCTCAACTCAATGAAGAATTCATGTCCCTTATGAAGCCAGAGAATCAAGACTCTCCTTTTAAGAAAAGACAAGAAGAACAAGTGACGCGAGAAATTCAAATCCTCTCAAGTACGTCTCTTGCTCCAAGTGCCCCCAATATCTTTCAAGTGGAGTGGATATCACGTGACCGTCACAAGGGGCAAGTCATTGGACAAGGGCATTGGATCTCAACACTGACCGTCTCTTTAGAGCCTCACGAAGTCTCTCTTGAGGATCAATACATTAATCCCATTGGCTTTACAGTCACTCACTACACCCTTGCTCAGAAAGGTAGCACAGATGTTCAAAAATAACTTAAAATACATAATAGGTTTAAGCATAAGTTCATTCCTCATTTCATCTTCTTTAGGGAATGCAAATCCACAATCTCCAATTGTGGCTCCAGTGCCTGCTCCTCAAGACTTGATGTCTCAGAATACGACATCTACTTTAACAGAACACCCAGATGTCGAGAATCAGGTCAAAGGGCAATATCCAGATCTTGAGCGTAAAGAATCCTTGCCTTTAGGCGCTATTCAGCATGCTTGGGATCATGCGAAAGAAGGAGCAGGCGTCTATAACGTCACTTATACGGGTAATGAAATTATTAAGCTTCGATGCCGTGAGATGATGACAACCTGCATTATCTTACCTTCTTGGGAGAGAGTTGAAAAGTTTACCCTTGGTGATCCCTCTTCTTTTAAAGTTGAGAACTCAAGAGCGAATATACTCACCATTCAACCTCAAGAGTTTACAGGCCTGGATAGCAACCTTGTTGTAATTGGGGCGAGTGGCAAAGTCTATAGCTTTTACTTAAGGTCAGAAGGATACAATACAATTCATGTGCCTGATTTGGCAGTTTATATTAGAGTTCCAAAGCCTTCAAACTTCTTTTCTTCTATTCCTGGTACCAAAAGCAGTGGTGATAAACAAAAAGATGACTATCTTGAAGAAGTCTCTTTTGATCCTTCAAATCTCAATTTCAATTTTACAATGGCAGGTGACAAAGAAATTGCCCCTCACCGTATTTATAGTGATGGCATTCGGACATGGTTTGATTATGGAGAGGAGATTAAGAAAAAAGGCCTTCCTGCCATTTATGCAGTGATTGATGGGGTGGATACCCCGATTAATGTAAGCCGTGAAGGCACCAAAATTGTCGCTCAGCATTCAGGATCTTTTACGCTGCGTAACGGCGTGAGAGTGGTGTGTGTATTCCCAACTTCTCAAGAGGCAGCGGAATGAAGACTCTTTATCTTCCTTTACTCACAACAGCCCTCTTAGCGGGTTGCCAAGAGGAAGAGCCGAAGAAAGCTGCTCCTCAGCCTCGGCAACAGATCGCCCAAGACTTTCATGCTTTTAAGAAACCAGAAGAGCCTAAGCCTATTATTGTAGAGCCGGAACCAGAGCCTGAACCTATCCCTGTGCAGTTTCCAGATCCTAAGCCTTTAATGCGGGAAGATAGTGCTTGTAAGCTACGAGGCTTAAGGCAATATCAAACAAATAAAACTCTAAAAACACTTCCTCTTACAAAAGAAGCAGAACAAAAGCCACGTCTTCAAGACCCTGATTATCAGCAGTGGAGTGATGCGAGTTTTGAAGAATCGAGGTCAACGCTTCCTGTTGACCGCTCAAGAATCTTAACGGCTGATATGCGCATCCCTGCCATTTTAGAAGATTCAGTTAATTCTCAAGTAGGCGGACGAATGATTGCCATTGTAGAGCGAGACATCTTAAGCCCTAATGGTAAGTATATTCTTATTCCTGCTTATAGCCGGATTATTTGCAGTTATGAATCTTTAAGTGAAGTTGGTCAAACGCGTCTTCCTGTGCAATGTAAACGTCTTATACGCCCTGATGGGGTCAGTGTTGCTCTTAAAGAATCAATTGCAGCAGACCAGAGTGGAAGAACAGGCCTCATCGGAGAGTTGGATCAACGAGTATGGGAGCGCTATGGGGCTGCCTTTCTCATCTCAGCGACAGCCTCATTAGCCCAAGCAGGTTCTTATGCAAACCAAGCAAGATCCAAGAGTACTCTTTCTCAGCTTTTAACGGGTGCAAGTGATGAGTTCTCTCATAATTTAAGTGAAGCTACTTCACAAGTCATTGAGCAAAACATTAACTTAGCGCCTATCTTAACCATTCCTCCTGGAAGCCACATCCAAATCATCCCGTCCTCAGATATTGTCTTAAGGCATACAAAAGAATCCTTAACTCAAGACAATCCTAAACCATTTCAAAGTATGGAGACAAAGACCTCATGAAGCCTATTTGTTTATCACTTATCCTGTATTTATTATGTTCCTTATCAGGGCATACAAATCCTCCAGAAAATGCTGAAGCCGTTTTAATTGAAGAAATTGTCCTTCAAGAAGACCAACAACAGCTAAAAGCTCAACTGAATGAAAAAAATAAAAAGGAAGTCACTCTTATTGGCCAAGTTCGTGCGACTTCTATCCCGACTCAAAAGGACGCTAAAGTTGTTCAAGTGGTGTGGACAGCCCTTCAAGGCAAAGATAAAAAAAGGGTTTTATTTAAAGAGCCTCTGATTTCGACATTTAAGAGTGGTAAAGGATCACTTTCTAAAGGATTGAAGATCTCTCTTTATGGCAACAAGGCTCATTTATTGGATGCTCTTACTCGTCTTGAAAAAGGAGAAGATGATCAAATAAGTGAAATTAAAGCTGATAACCCTTCCTCCAATGAACGGCGCTTAGAAGATGTTGAGGGTAAAATCAAACAACGACGCTCTTCAAGGAACCTTAATGCCCTAGCCGCATCTAGCGAAGAAAACAGCTCTCATAATAATACTTCACTGTCAGCCTCAACAGAAAGTTATAAAGGGAGTTCTTCTTTCTCTTCTGGAGAGGGAAAAAGTGCAGCTTCACTGATCCGTAAACCGTCACATTCTCAAAATCAACTCTCTACTAGAGGGATGGGAAGTTCCTTAAGAGGGAGGACGAGTGGCCTTGGAGCACATTTAAAAGGCGACTCATACTTGCCTACTCATTCACAAGCAACCACACAAAAATTAAACCCTCTTCACGGCCTTAAAGGTCGTCTTGAAGAAGACTTTGATCCATCCAAGAGTGGACAAGAAAGAGAGCAATCACCTTCAAGATATCTTCTTGATCCTTCAGGAACAGGATCTTCGTCTACCCACAACCCCTCTTCAGACTTTGAGGAAAGTCTTGATAAGGATTTTAACCCTCTCAAAATGAATACAATAGAGGGTTTAGAGGGAGATCACTTTAAAATGCCGCATATTGAAGTAGAGATTACGAAAGAAGGGTGCCGGCCGACAATTGACCTGAAAAGAGGAAAAGTTATTGTTCAAACTCGCTCCATGACCAGAAAAGATGGCGTCCTTGTTGCAGAAACACCATGTGCTGATTCGGATTTGACTTTTGATATTAAAAAAGACTATGGGTGCTGTTCGGATAAAATTGATGAGAGCCAAAGAGTAGCTTACACCACCTTTAGAAGATACTACCTCGATGAAGGATACAATAAAGTTTACTTAGATGCCGAATGTATTAAAGATGAGACTCAGCCTCACCCTTTCATTGAAGAAAAAGGTAATTGTCGTTATGAGATTGATCTTCCCTCTCGTTTGGCTTATCCCCGCTGTGAAACTGTTTATTATGATCGCTCTAATGCGAGAAAAGTTGTTAAGGGATGCCACAGGTCAGATGCTCAACCCTTACCTATTATCTCAACAGGAGAGGGATGTCCTCTAAAGCATGTTTATGAGAAAAACAAGTCTTTCATTCAAAAGAAAGAGGTCTTTGTTGATAATGGTATTGTCCACGAGGTTGTGCCATGTCATGAAACAGAAGAATCAATTCCTCATCAATTTGTAAAGTCAGGGTGTAAACCTCTTATAAGTGGCTCTCAAGTCACTCCTATGGCTAAAAGGCAGGTGATATATAAGGGCAAGAAGAAGATTATTAATGATCAATGTGAGCCTCAAGACTTAACCCAACTTCAATCCACAAAAGTAGGATGTGAGGGACAGTATGAGCATGATCTTAACTCAGGAAGGTCTTACCCCTTAGCCCGACATTATTATTACTGGGGGGGTAAAAATCGGTTTATCGATAAAATATGTCGAAGATCCAATCAAGCTTTAGATCATCTCCATGAGACTATTGGATATGAGCATATTGACTCAGAGCTTAAATCTAAACCTCGCTATCAAATTTTAATTCATGATCAAAAAAAGAAACATATTCTCCAAGAAATCACTGAAAACAATAAGGATAAATGGATTCCTTATACTCTAAAAGAAACAGTTGAAAGACCTTCACAATTGAAAGTCCCTACTTCTCAAGGTAGTAACATTACTTTTGCAATAGATAAGATTGAACTGTGGGCACGACCTGATGGCTCTTTATTTGAGAAAGTGATAGGAACAGATGCTTCTACAAATATTTCAATTACACCTAATGATGGTAGTGGGAAGACAATAGTTTCTGTAACGGAAGAGATAATATATACCAGTGGATCTGGTAAAACTAAGCAGCAAAAAGTTAGGAAGGTAATTCGTTATTCAGATGGTTCTATAGATTATGGGCGGCCTTTTAATAGGTTGAGTCCTTATTATCCAGGTGGAGTTGTTGAACACGGTGTTTTTTCAAGGCCTGATTTTTACTTTAATTGCAATGAGTAACCACCATGCTTTCTTCTCATGCACTAGAAGCTTGGTTATTTCCACTTAGAATTTACCTTAATGACCCTGGTCTTATAGAATGTTCAATCATTCAACCAGGTGAGTTAAGACTTGAGAAGGCAGGGCAGGGGTTTACCCGTGTTTTTACACCAGAGCTTGATCTCAGCTATTGGGAAACTCTTTGCCATGTACTGGCTAATCACTGGGGATTAGCCTTTGATCCCATTACTCAGCCTAGGTTATCAGTTATGTTTCCAGGGGGCCACCGCTTTGAAGCCATGGTGGGATCGAATGTTGAGTCTAAGCTTTCTATTTCAATTCGGATGCGGCGTTACTTAAAGCTTTCCTTTGAGGATTATGGCCTCGATCCTAGGCATGAAGAAATGATCACAAGGTTAATTGAAGAAGGGGCGAATATCCTTATTTCAGGAGGAACCAGCTCTGGCAAGACCACCTTCATGAATATGCTCCTTCAATCAATTCCTAAAGACAAAAGAATCCTCATTTTAGAGGACACGCGTGAGCTCAATGTCCCTCATGAAAACCATGTCCACTATGTGGTCAGCCGGAATGAAAAGAACCCTACTTTAGATTACCCACAAATGATTGATCATTTGATGAGAAGTCGACCCGATATCATCTTAATGGGCGAGCTTTCAATGGCGAACGCTTACCCCATTCTTCGCCTTTTAAACTCAGGTCATGCAGGTTTTATGTGCACACTTCATGCCAATAGCTGTGATGCAGCGCTTTCTTGGGCGATTCCGCAAAACATTGCGTTTTCTGGTCATGAACCCAAAGGGGTGAAAGAGTTTTTATATGAGGCTGTTGATCTTGTCATTCAGCTTCATCGCAATGACCAAGGTAAGCGTTATGTAGGTGAGTTGCTCTTCCCCAAAACTAACCAAATTATAGAGGTTCAAATATGAAACTCTCTGCTCTTCTAAGCGTGCTTATTTATCTAATGTCAACGGCTCCAGGTCAAAGCAATCAGTGTTTAAAAGCCATTGATCTTCTCTCAGATCAAATCAATGTGCCAAAGAAGCTTCTCCTGCAAATTGCTAAAGTTGAAAGTGGCTTTGGTCCTCATAGAGCCCCGTGGCCATGGTCAATTCACATTCAAGGAAATAGTTATTATTTTAAAACGGAGAAAGCAGCCTCAATCTATATCAAACAACTTCTAGCTTTAGGGATTAAGAACTTTGATGTGGGCTGCCACCAGATAAATTACTTTTGGCATCAAGACAAAGTAAGAACGCCTCAAGAACTTTTAAACCCTCTTAAAAATACTCTTATTGCAGCCCAGTTTCTTGTCTCCCTTAGAGCTCAGCATCACAGCTGGTTTAAGGCTGTGGCTCATTATCATTCATCCAACCCCCAAAAAGGACTTACTTATGCAAAATTGGTTTACTCTTATTAGAACGGCCTTACGAGCAGGATGGCCGCTCTTGGTGAGTTTCGGTGCGTATTTTATATATTTTCAGAATGCCACATGGAGAATACTACCTGGAATCTTCTCTGCCATTCTCATTGGCGCATATGTATGGCTCTCACCTGTTGTGGCGCTCATGATTTCCTATAAGCGTTATAGGCAAGGAAAAGGCTCTGTTATTGCTGTAATTTTAGCCATTTGTTGTGTCTTAAGCATAAATTGTGCTTGGGCCGGTATTCTCCTTGCGAATGTGTCTTCCGATGAGTTTCTGGGTACCCTGATATGTATTATTCGGTATCCTTTGGAATCCGGTACGTTTTTGATATTCCACTCCGACTTTATGGTTGCCTTATTTAACATCTTAATGGCTATTTTTATAACCATGCGTCTTCTCATTAGCATCAAAAGAACTGGCTCCTCAGCTAAGCCAAGCCGTTTTCTTATTAGCAATTCCCCAACCCCCAGAAAGAATTAAATTATGCAAAATTGGTTTTTCGATCTTAAAAGAATAGGGCACACGAGCCTTGAGAAATTACCTCTTAAAGGGATAGTGAGGCATAGTTGGACGCTTTTGTGTGTACCGGTCATCGTTTATATGCGGCCTTGGCTTGACATGCTCTTCGGGTTTTATGGGGCTTACGCATTTTTATGCCTCTTGCCAGGCTTTCTTACTTTAATTGCCTTTGGGCTTTATCGGACAGAGAGAGGCTCTTTAGGGCCTGTTATTTTAGGTCTTTTATGTTCATTAGGATTTGGCGCCACCTTTACTTATTCTGTTGCAATGCAAGTTGTGGTGCCTATTTTGCCACGCAACATTCTTGAAGTATTCAATTTTATTGAAAGACTTGAACCCCTATGGCCTTTGATTGCCTCAAGCTCTCTTTTAAGTTCTCTTTTTATTATTTCGCACTTGATAAAGTATGGCTTAACGCACCAAAAGAAAGTAAAGCAAGAAAACAGCCATGGATCAGCCAGGTTTGCAACTTCGCAAGAAATTAAGGCTCTTCACCATGAAGAGGGAATTCCTATTGGATGTCTGATTAAAGGCGAGCTTTCAACAGATATTGATCAGTTAAGAAAACAAGTGGCGGGTCACGCCAGTCAAGAAATTATCAAGCTTAATCCTCATCATATGGTATTAGTCGCCCCTAGTGGAGCTGGCAAGGGAGTAGGAATTATTATCCCAACTCTTCTTGATTATGATGGCCCTGTCTTGGTGACTGATGTAAAGGCAGCAGAGAACTTTCATGTTACAGCCCGTCATCGAGCATCATTAGGACGAGAAGTTTACGTTCTTGATCCTTTCAAGAAGACAGGACAGGAATCAGGATGCATTAATATCCTAGATCACTTAGACCCTAACTCAGAAGAAGTTGTTGATGACGCTGCTATGATCGCCTCTCTGCTAGTGCCTATACCTTCTTCCATTAAGAGTAAAGAAACTCACTTTTATGAAAGAGCAAGAGCTACGATCCAAGGATTAATTCTATATGTCGTCTGCTCTGAATTTATTTCTCGTGAAGAAAAGACATTGTTTCAAGTCTATAAACTTACATGCCAATCACAATCAGCTTTTCGTGAGACTTTGACGCAAATAGAATCTCAAGATAATATTGCTTATGGTGTTCCTTCTCGTATTGCGGCTTCTCTTTTAACAACAGCGTTAGAAGAGATTTCAGGAATTTTAAATACTGTTAAAAATGAACTTGCCTTTTTTGATAGTCCTTTAATGCAAAAAATTACAGCAAAGACAACGATTGACCTTAATAAGTTGATTCAAAATCGAGCAGATCTTTATTTATGTATCCCCGTGGATAAGTTAGATTCTTATGGACGAATCATTCGCCTGATTATTTCTATCGTCTTCAATGTTGCACAACGCCATGAGAACAAGTCTAAAAAGCCCGTATTAATGGTTCTCGATGAAATGTCTCTTTTAGGCTATATACAAAAAATTGAGGATGCTCTTATTGTAGGGAGAGGATATGGCGTTAAAATTTTAGCTGTTACTCAAACTCTTGAACTGATTCAAAGTTTGTATTCCACGAAATGGGAGACTTTTTTATCAAGTCATTTATTAGTTTTCTTTGGGGTGAACGACTTAAAAGGATCACAATATGTCTCAAAGCTCTTAGGTCAATCAACGATTGAATCTTTTTCGAGGAATAAGAGTGAAAGCCAGCAAAAAGGAGAATTGAGATCTACAAAAAGTTCAGAGAATCAAGGAGAGTCTCAATCTTACCAGGGAAGGGCTATTTTAACACCTGATGAGGTTCGGTTTATGAATGAAGATACTGTTCTTGCGTTCTGTAAAGGAATTCGTCCCATGGTTTTTAAAAAGGTTAAATACTACCAGCACCCTGAGTGGAAAGGAAAATATGATCCTAATCCTTTAGAATCCTAATTGATGTAAAGGCATTCTTATTATATTATTAGGTGTGTCCTTTAGTAGAGAATAGGAAGTATACCCTAACTTCATATAAGGAAATAATCATGAATAAAGTACCGTTCTTTTTAGCAAGCTTTTTACTTTCATCTCAAGGTATTACTTCATCTTATGAGGATGAAATCAAAAAAGTTATGGAAAGTAATTTTCCAGAGAAATTAGCTATTGCTCAGAATGAATATAACAAATTGCAACATAAACCCCGATTTGGAGGATCTCCTCAAGAACTAGGAAAACAAGCAGAAACTGCAAAAATAGAAGCTATGGCAAATCCAACTGATGAAAATATTCGTACTTATGTTGAATTACATAATGCGTTTTTAGACAAAGCCGTACCAGCAAGCTTAGATAAAAAAAATCTTTAAAGGTATTTTATCTCATATTGTTATCATTATTTTTTTAGAACCTTCCTCAAAAATACTATCTGCTTTGGGCTTAAAAAGTTAATGTGAATTTGGCTACCAGCTTTGTTTAAAAGAAGCATTATATTTAATGTTTTTCTCAAGACTTTCTTGATGGATTTGGGCTTTCTTTTTTATTTCCTCTTCAAGCCCTAAACTTTGAGCCTTTTGTTTTAAGCCCTTATCATTCCATACATCATAAGCATGTTTTCGAGCTTCCTGATTTAAGCTCATGACGTGAGACTTTTCGTCTCCTTGAGCTTCAATAAAATTGGGAAGCTGCTGTAGCTTCTCTTTGCACATCAAATAATGCTCTAAAGCGTTATGATTATCTTTTTCTTGAAAAGATAGATCTTGTTTGCTCTCTTGATAATTGACACTCCATGCTAAATCATATTGATAAAAACGAGCTTTCTTCTTGATTTCTTCTTCAAGTCCTAAGACGTATGCTTCATGTTTCAAGCTTTCATTCTTCCAAATTTGATGGGCATGGTATCTCTCTTGTTGATTTAATTCCATAACAAGCGGTTTTTCATCCTTATTTGCTTCAATAAAGGAAGGTAATTTTTGGAGCTTGTCTTTACATTCTAGGAAAAGCTCTAAGGAATTAAGTTTATCATAGGGGGATTTTATTTCTTCCTGAGTCTCTGCTGACTTGCCCAATTCAGGAGAAATAACTTCTGTTTCAGAGGAGTGGAGAGAAGCGTGTTGTGGAAATAGGGCTTCTTCTTGGGAGAGTCTCTCTTTGAATAAAGCAACCTCCTTAAGCACCTCTTGAACAGCAGCAATCCCTTCTTCTTGAAGAATATCATTAAAATCCCGTCCCTTTTCCCCTTGTGGTCTAATAATAGAGGCTTTGAACCCCTCTTCTTGAAGTTTCTTTAGATTTTGTTCGGATGATTTCCAAGCCTGAGAGCCCACCTCATCCGCATCACAACATAAGATGACAGGCTGATCCTTGTCTTTAATATGGCCCCCTACATTGCGCATGTTGGAAAGGCCTAATGATACAAGTATTCTACCATTTACGCCTGCCTCTTTCAAGGAAAGCGCTGTTTCAATTCCTTCTGCGATATAAGTGGGGCCATCCCCTGCTTGAACCTCAACAGCCGTGCCTTTAATAGATCCTAAAGAGCGCTTTTTAATTTCAATATCTGCTTTATTTGCTGTTTGGGGATCGAGATAGATAAGTTGGACGGCTGTCAGTTTCTCTTGAGAATCTCGTGAAAAGGAAGCTAAGACTGGATAAGAGGGGGCTTTGTCATAATCTTTATACGCAGCAATAAACCTTAAATCTTCGGGCAGCTCTGCTGTTTTAATATGACGGTGTTCTCTTAAGTACTGCTCGGCAAGCGTTCCTTGAATGGGGCGTGAAGTATCATAAAGATTTTTTGTAGTGGCTTGTGACTTCTCAATTTTAGCCTTTTCTTCTATCTCAGCTTGGAGTTTAAGCTCATTCTGCTTTTGTGCTCTTTCTTCCCAATTGATGGATATCAATTGAGGGGCATTAATCTCTTCTCCTATCTGCTTAATGGCGTCTTTATAAGAAATGTTAAGTGATTTGCTCACATAATTAAAGATGTCCCCACCTTCACCCGTTTTAAAGTTACTCCAGGTGCTTTGATCCCGATAGATGACAAATCCTCCTGTAGAGCCGTATCTTATTTCATGAGAGCGGTAAGTAGGCTTAGGATTCGTCACCCACAGGTCAATATGACGCGCAAATATCTCTTCAATGTGTGATTTTGTAAGGCTTGAGAGGACATCTTCTTTATCATAAAGAGGTGTTTTATAAGCTTTGGGGAGAGGGTGCCCTTTCTTTTCTGTGTATCTCTCAGCCTCACGCTCTTCTCGATAAGAAAGCTCTGCTTGACTCTTGCCAGGGGTAAACCTTCTCTCGTCCTGCTCAATGAGGTGCCCATCCAAGGTCAGTCCAGCTTTATCTAAAGCCTTTTGAATGCGCCCTTGTACCTTTTCATCTCCCAAGCTCAACTGGTCTTTTAAGAACAAAACAACAGCGTGATCTTTAAACTTCTCAGGATCTCTCTCATGAATCTTTTGAAGGCGATAACTTGAGGACGCATACCGTAAAGCTTGATCTTTCACTTGTCTTAAAGAGGGGTCGAATACTTCTTGATTTTGAGAGACAAATCCCCCTTGGATTAGATCAAAAGCAGCCTTATTCCTTTTGCCTGCGGCGATAGCAAGACTTGGCATTTCTTGATTCTCTGACTTAATAATATGATCAATTTCATTAAGCTTTTTCTCGAACAAATCATTTTGTTTCAGGGCAAGAGAGATAATCTCTTTTTGGACTCTCCCTTGCTCTGGGGTATTTAAATCCCATCCATAGGTTTGAGCCCCTTTTTCTATCCAAGCCTGAACTTTATGTTCAAGAGCCTCTTTGGCGGCATTTTGACCATCACCTTCTTTCTCAAAGGTTGTCCAGTCTTGAGAGGATAATTTTGCTTCTTTAAGAGCGTGAGTTGTTCTTTGAATCGTTCGCTCAACAAAGAAGTGTGGATTATATTTGGCATTCTTAGCATGAAGCTGAGCTTCAAGTGCAAGGACGTGTTCTTGATAGGCAACCTTTTCACCTGCCAATTTCAGGTCTGCTTGCTCAGAATATCCTTGCCAGATATCGGAGAATCTTTGCTTAGCCTCATTATATCCCTCTAATAGAAGAGAGACGTCGCCTTGTTTTTCGAGAGGTAAAGATAAGATCTTTCCATAAAGATGAAGAGCCTCAACAGAAACTCTTTCTTGCTTCAAGGCGGTTAAGGTGTAAGTAAGACGTTCATCTTGCTCTAAAGAAAGCCACCCTTGAATCTCTTGAGCAAGTGCTGGTTTTTCTTGAGGAGAGGCTTGCTTAAAGTGCTTGACATGCTCTGTCATTTCTTGGGCATGCGCTTCTTTAAAAAGGCGATCATATTCGTGGTGAGTCAAAGAATGGTAAACGTTAGAATAGGTCCTCATTAAGGACTTAGCTTTTTCAAGCTTTTGTGTTCTTAATGAACTCCAAGAACTAGTTTGTCCCCCTCTTGTATAAATCTCAACATAGCCACTTCTTCCTTTTTGAAGAGAAGTATGAAACTGATCCAACTCAAGCTGACGGCCTTGAACCTCTTCTTTAAGATCTGACCAGTTCTCTACCCCATTTACAGTGAGGCGGATATGGTTATTAATATAAGCAAGCGTTTGTGTATTTGAGGCTTTGAGCTTAAGGGCAGAAATAGCTTCTTCCTCAAGGTGGGATCGCTCAAGCTTGTTAGTGGTCTCCAAGAGATTAAGTGTTTTAATTTGCTGCTCTTGAACTTCAGTAACCTTTTGAGTCGCAGACGTTTTAATAATCTCCCATTCTTTGGCCACCTCTTGATGAAGGGAGCGATAGGTGGAAAGGTCAGTATACACCTGATCAAGCTCATCCAAAGTATAGATGGATAAATCTTTACCTTGCTGTTGCGCTTTAAGACATCCTTGCTCAAACTTGAGCTTTTGAAGATCAACTCCTTGCTCTTTGAGAAGGCCATAAAGCGGCTTATCAACACTCCCTTCTTCTTTAAAGACAAAAGAGACCAACTTATCCGCCATCTGTACTCTTGCCTCTAAGGTGTCAGCTGTCTTATAGGCTTCAACAATACCTCTGACTTCTCCAAAGACCGCATGCTTTAAGAGCATCTCTTCTTTAAGCCCTAACTTCTCAATAAAGGGGGAGGCTTGGTCATAATTGGAGAGGAGATCATAAGCCAGCTTATCTCGGTGATTTGCAAACTCTTTCATCTTCTGCTGATGTGATTCAATTACAGAAGGTGAGGCAGCCATCTTCTCAAGTTCTGGGAACTGCTTATAGGCGGCCACACTCAGAAAATGGAAAGATCTATAGTCTTGAACCTGTTTGTAAGCTGCACGTTCGTGGAACGTTAGCGTCGATTCATATCTTTCTGCTCGTTTTTCTAATATGTAGTTTTTTGCTTGTTCTTGTGCTGTTTTAAACCCTTGAGGGCGTTGCTCATAAACGGTCCCCTGATAAGTAACATATGTTCCTTCTTGTTCTTTAACTTTAAAAAAAGGCTTATGAATCTCTGGAAAACTTGCAATCGAGTAAGCAAGTTCATTTCGCTCTGCTTTAATCCTAGCGTAATCTTCATACTCTGGATGATGGTGAGATAAGACGCCTGGATGCGTTTGCGAGATATCTCGCCAAAGTTCACGCGCTTGATGAGCTACTTTAAAATAAGTCTCAACTAAGTCTAGAGCTGCTTGTTCTGGAAGACTTAAGAGCCTTGGTCTAATGCCTACCTGTACTTCTAAGGTATCTCGTCTTACTCCTGTTTGATACATAAAAGGAGAGCATTGACTCCAGTTCTTGAGAATCTCTGCAGCATCTTGGTTCCTTGTCTGAACCAGATCGTTATACTGAGTCCATTCTTTCGTTAAAGAAACCTCTTTTCCGGCTTTCTCTGCTTGGTGTCTGATCTCTTCAATGCGTACCCTTAAATTTCCAGCTTCTTGAGCAATCTTCCAATAGTGCTGGACAAGGTTAAAATAAGGCTTTTGATGGTCAGGAAGATCATAATCCGTACTTAAGCCCTTATAATCAGCACGGGCCACATGACTGACCATTCCTTTAAGATCAGAGGCAATCCCTTTAGAGACGTACCCCTTAAAGCTCTCCTTATGACGAGTTAACCAAATTAAAAGCTGATTGGCATTAAAAGAGCTGAACAATCCATAAGAATGATCAAAGGTGGCGCCTTGAGATTTATTGATGGTGACCGCATAGCCATGAGTTAAGGCATCATACCCTTTGGAATCAAACCCCACTAACGTTCCATCAGAAAGCCTTACTTCAACCGTTTGTCGCTTAAGATCAAAAGCCTCTAAGACTCCTAATGTGCCATTCTTAACCCCTTGCTTTTCACTCTTCCCCTTTTCTAAAGTTTTAACATGCCATCCTTTATGATCATTGGAGAGAAACATCACTCGATCCCCAACAGCAAATCTTCGTCCCTGAGCTGATTTTGTAGAATACTGACTTTGAAGGCTGCCTACATCTTGACGACTTTCAAAAATTCCTTGACCTTTTTGACCAAAAACAAACTCTTGGCCTCCAAGTTTACCTTGGTTACTCAAAGCACCTCTTATCAGCTCATTGAGTGCGATAACATCCTTATTCTTCTGCGCTATTGCCATATGAGTTTGGTGAGGATTCTTCTCAAGTCCCTCTAAGTAATCTGCCACAAGAGAGATCTTAGCTCCGTAATCTGTTTCTCTATAATCAAAGTGACCTTTTTCATCATAAGGCTTTAATCCTTCTTCAATGCGATGCTCATTCAATAGCGCTGAAGCTTCTCGCATCCACTTCTCGCGTTGACGCACAACGCCTTGGATCTCATAAGCGCCTACCTTCTCTTCAACGAGACGTGCGGCATCTAGACCATAAAGCGCTTTAATTTGTTTATTGTCTTGAACAATCCGAAGCTGAGCGCCTGATCTCTCGACTTCAGTAAGTAAGCTCTTCCATAAAGAGCCATGAACCATACTTCCTTCATCCAGAATAACCACATGCTTATCTGTAAGACGCCATTCTTCAAGACGGTTAATCTCGGCTTTAGCTTTAGCCAAAGCTTGGCCTTTAAGCTCTTTGTTTTCAATTAGCCTTTTTAAGCTATCTTGCTTGCTCCATCTTTTATTCAGCTGATCAAGCGTATAGCCTTCAACCCCTAATTCATATGATAGCTGATCAGCGACCTTTCCTTGAAAGGCAACACCAATGACTGTCATCCCTGTTCTTTTATAAGCATCCACCACAGGCTTAAGCACAGTACTTTTTCCAGTCCCTGCTTTACCTGTCAGCACAGAAATCGCTTGAGGGATAAGAAGATGATCAATAGCTTCTCTCTGCTCTTCAGAGAAGGTGAGACCTTCTTGTTTTTGAACCTTTTCAATGGAGTTGCTTTTATGTTTTTCAGAAATTTGAAGCATTTTTCTTTGCTTCAAAAGATCCACTGTTTGAGCAATTGTAATCTCAAGATCTTTCATTTCTTGAGAAGTGTAAAAGGTTTGACCTTTAACATTTTCACCTAAATAAAGTGCCGTGTGCTGAGACAAAAGCTGAGCTGTAAAGCGATCAATTGTGCGGCTGTAATCGTGAGTGTCAAACTGAAGACTCTTGCTCTCATAAAGAAGATTGTCATTTAAAGTCTTGCCAATAATAGCAGCTTTAGGGAGATCAATTCCATCCACTTTAGCCTTTAAAACAGCATAAAGTTTCTCATCTCCCGCAACGCGTTTAAAGATCTCTTTCGCCAAATCAACTTGAGTAAATACAGCTTTTTGGGACGCGACAACCTTGATAAGTTCTTCAGGATGTTTAAGAAAAATCTCAATATTTTGGTGGCGGATTTCTTCATTTTCTTGAACTCTGTAAGAGCGTTCTTGAAGCTTATGAAACCCATGAGGCCCAATCTTTTTTGTGGGGACAATTTTAAGCCCTTGGTCTTCGTAAGAACGGGGATCAAGGTGGTAGTCATATCCTTTTTCTTGAGCAAATTGATTAGAGATTTCTGCAAGCTGGGAACGCAATATTTTAAGCTGCGGCTTTTCAATAACATGTCTTTTTTCTGAAAAAACTTCATCAACAAGAGGCCTTGTGGTCGCCAAAATATGAAGGTGAGGATTTCCCTTTTTATCATGAATGGCATACTGAGTAACGAGGCCATAATCGACGTAACACTCTTTAACGATGCGCTCTGAAAGCTCAATTAAATGTTCTTTATTTGTAATCTCAATTGGAAGGGCAAAAGTAAGTTTGTACCCTGTCTTACAAGTTTTTAAAAACTTCTCTTTTGCCGCCAGGCTTTTCGCATTTTTAACTTCATCTTTGTGTCCTTTGTATCTTTTATCAGCAATATAATCTTCAAACTCTTCAACTCGATTCCAGAGAGTTTCATGATCATATACCCAATCAGGTGACCCCTCTGGTGCAATAATATTTGTTGCTAAGAGTTCTTGTGCTTTTCCAGAATAATCCCAGGTCATTCCTGTACGTTGATCATGAACAATTGAAGCAGATATATACGCAGAATGTGAGCAGACGGAACCTGCTCCATTTCTTGAGATGTAACTTGTGTCTGCATAATAGATAGCCATACGACAATATATAGCCGCCCGCAGGGCCGCACAAGACGATTTTTAATCGTCGTTAGATGCGCCTATAAAGTTTTGGCACAAAACTCTTGCAGGACTGCTGCTTTTTTGCTTATATATTTTTATTAAAGTAAAGCTGTGGGGAGCTTTCCGATAAGAATATTTATTTAACTTTTTTGGAAAGAATGAACGATGCAACTCATTGAGAAAAAATTATCGAAACTAGAAGAGCAAAAGCAAAAACTTGAAAAAGAAATTCTAGCATTACAGAACAAGAGACATGAAGAATTTATATCTCTTTTAAACAAGATTCCTTCCCTCAATCTTGAACCTATGACACTTATTGGGGGACTTCTTCATGTGGTGGAGGAAGCAAATAAAAAACCAGAGTTAAAGGAGAAGTGGCGATCCGCCGCTCAGAAATTTTGCGGAAGATTACCTTCTCAGAAAAGAACAAAAACTCCTCAATCATCTTCACAAAAAGCTGCATAAAATGAAGCAAAAATTGAATAGAAACTCTTGGGACTTAGAGCATTATAAACGTAAGCTTAAGCGTTTTGAAGTCAGTGATCGTAAAGCGGAAAATCGGACAAAAATACAGTTAGGGGGTCTCATTTTAAAATCAGGCCTTGCTGATTTTTTAGAAATCAACCCTGGGGACGATCTACAACTTGATCCCCTCGCACGAGAAAAAGCAACCACTCTTTTAGGCGTTCTTCTTAATGCAACTGAGCAGCTTCAAAATGATCCTGATGGCACCCTTAAACAAGAATGTTCTCATCGCGGTATGAAAGCTATGCATCAACAATTTATGAGGTTAAAATCATGACAACATATTCAAATAATCATCCTTGTGAAAAACTGAATAAGGTCATTCAACTTTCTCTTGAACCTTCTCATGACCCTATTGCCAAAGCTTTAGAAATTGCACGTGTATCTGGAGCTTTCAAACAAAGCAATGTTATCTTTTTTAAGAATAAACTTTATCCTATTAACCCTCAAAACCCTCAGCAGTCTTTGCAGCAACTTATAATGTTAAAAGAACAGAATGTTGCATAATGCACGCAGAGTTTTATCTTAAAGCTCAGAATAAAGAGGTGGGCATTTTTAGATATTATCATATTGTTGTGATGCCAACTCTCTTTAAAGATTGGTCTCTTCTCATTGCCAATGGCAGAATAGGACAAAAAGCAAGACAAAGGTCTTTATTGTTCACGGACCTTAATCTTCTCATTAAGAAAATTAAGCAAATTCTCAATAAAAGGCTTAAGGCTGAAAAAAGATTAGGATGTAATTATCACCTTATTGATCATTCTTGTGATGATGAATTTAAGAGACAAGTCATACCTCATCTCTCCATATCTTTAACCTCTCCTTGTTAAAGGATGCTTATTTATGAGGCAATTCTTCTCAAGCAAGGAAGAGCAAAGGATGTAAGTATTTTGTCCACAATGTTTTCCCCTAGAAGTGGGGATAATTTTCCTTTAACAGGAAAGTGAATAAATGTTACAAAAAAGTCATGTAAAGACCAAGGACACCAAAATGAATGATAGGCCCAAACTAACGATCAAAAAGCCCTTAAGCCCAGAAAAGCAATCACAGCTTTCTCAAGGGCTTCAATATTTAATGCCAAATGTAATTGAAAAACCTTCTGCTAAAGATCAAGAACATCTCATGCAGAAAGCTCAAAAGAAGAAAAAAGAAGAAATCAAAGCAGCTTTAAAGTGGCTTTATGAAAAATTTCCCGCTTGCTTTAATCCTAAAAACTTAAAGCCTCTTAAGCTTCATATTGATAAAGACATCTCTTCCTTTCTTGGAAAAGAGAACTCTCCTTCAAAAGTTAAATTGAAAGATGCTCTTACCTATTACACAAGTAACATTCATTATCTTAAGGCTGTTATAAAGGGCACACATCGGTATGATTTAGAAGGGACTCAGGGAGAAGAGATTACTGCAGAACAAAAGGCCTATGCTCAAGAGAAATATGAGAAAACTCTTCAAATGATGAAGGCTAAAAAGCAACATAAAAATAAATCTTTTAGCCAAGAAAAAGCAGACAATCCTTCACAAAAAGAGTAAGATAAAACTTACAGTTATTTAACTTTTTAAGAGCTTTATACCATGTCCAAAAATAGATTAAGCCCTCATGACAGATACATCAGATCTGTTTTCACGAACCCTAAAGTCGTGAGAGAATTCTTTGAAGCCAATCTTCCTGATAAAGTAAAAGCAGCAATAGACTTAAATAACATTGAGCCCCAAAAGGAAAGCTTCATCAATGACAAACTAAAACAGCAGATATCAGACATTCTCTTTGCCACAAAGTTTAATAATGAGGATGGCTATCTTTATGTGTTATTAGAGCATGCATCCACTCCTGACAGAATGCTTCCTTTAAGACTTGTAAAATATATGTCGGCTATTGTGGATCAGCACCTCAAGAAATCAGAGAATAATAAGCTCCCTATCATATATCCAATGGTGCTTTATTCAGGGCAAAAACCTTTTCCTTACTCAACAGATCTCTTTGAACTTTATGGTGCTAATAAGGATCTAGCCCGAGAGATTATGGGAAGACCTTATAAACTCGTAGACCTCACGCAAGCCTCAGATGAAGAGCTTAAGAAGTACTTTTGGTTTGGAGCCGCAGCTTTGATAGCCAAGCATATAAAAGATCCCGATATCATGCCAACATTTAAGGTTGCTATTGACCTTTTTAGAAAGATTGAAAGTCTTGGTGAAAAGCAGTATATTGAAGACTATATCTATGTCACTTTGTCTTATATTGTAGAAGCAGCAGATATTAAAGATAAAGAGGCATTTATAGAGACCATTCGAAAAGGTCTTACTGAAATAGATGAGGATAAGATCATGACACTCGCAGAACAATGGAAACAAGAAGGTCGGCAAGCAGAGCGCTTAGAAGTTGCTCGTTCTATGCTTCAAAAGGGACTTGATGCTCAAGTAATTATGGAAGTCACTGGTTTGAGCGAAGCAGACATTTCAAAACTCCTTAATTAGGCTCCTTTCATAAATTATTTTACTTTGGGCAAATCACTCCAGTGGGTCGTATAACAGGGTGAAAGAAACTGCCTTTGAGTAATTGTATGCGCTGCTTGTTTGACAGCCCCATAACTCACTGTTCTTTTTCCATACCGTTTGTTTAAAGTATCAAGTGTTTGCATAAGCTGCTCTTGACGGGATGAAGAACTTTTAAAAAAGGACGGCTGAAAGCTTTCTGGATCCGAAAGCTCTAATAAACACACCCCAGCTTTTTTGTAAGATAAATAAGGCTTATAAATTTTGCTTAATGCACTTTTTGCAGCTGTAATAAAGGTTGGGGTATAATTACACGCGACTTCAAGTTCCACTAAATGATAGTTACTATAATAATCCCCTTCTGAAAAACGATTAGTTTTAATAAATACTAAAACTTGAGAAGTGACTCTTCCCTCCCCTCTGAGCTTCTCAGCTGCCCTTTCGATAAAAGCTGAGATAGTGCTTTCGATCTCCTCATTTTCTGTTTTAGGCTCTTTGAAAGAACGAGAAACCGTAATCATCTTTTTAGAGGCTGAAGCTTCCTCAATCTCATGAGCCATATGTCCATTAAGCTCAGAGACTATTCTCTCGCCAACAACACTCATCTTTTGTCGTATCCATTTAGGGGGTGCTCTCTTTAATTTAAGGGCCGTATCAATTCCTTGAGAAAGAAGATACTTGGTATGGTTACGTCCAATACCCCACAAATCAGCTATAGGAAATCTTTCTAAAAAGGAGTTTATCTCTTTTTCATCCATGAGGATAAAAACGCCCTCTCCTTTTTTAGAATAGTTGTTGGCAACTTTCGCAAGCGTATTTGTTAAAGACACTCCAATAGATATAGGGATGCCAAGTTGATGCCATACTTGAACTGAGCATCAAGAGCAAATTCGTACTTATCTGCAGCTTTCTCGCTTCAATAAAACAGCCGTTGAACAGATAAATACATTTATATTTATCGAATCTCAACGCACAGAACATGCCAGCATTTTATTGGCAAAAGCAGAGAATTTTTTAAAGGAGCAACTTATTTTGCAGCCTGCACGTGATACATTAGAGCGGCTTATCGCTACCCAGAAGCAAAGAGCACGCCAGTTTATTTATGATAAAATGCTCTCCAGCTTGACCGAAGAACAATGTTCGATCTTAGATAGTTTACTTCATGTCGGTGAGTCGCATGTATCACCTTTGCAACAGCTTAAACAGCCGCCTGCATACCCTTCACCAAAAGGATTGATAGCACTTACTAAAAAGCTGGAGTTAATTCAGAAACTGGGAATTATTAGGTATTCTGTGGAAGAACCCCCAAAAGTGTTCGTTTTGAATTAGGCCACAGGTTGGAAAACTTCTTTTATTATATGGTTCTCTAACTTTCATTTTACGAACGAAACTTTTCTCCTGATATGTTAACCCGCCTAAAGGATGCCTATACCTTTGAATTAGGCTCCTCCACCAGAGGTTCAAAGGCCAAAGTCTTTGCCTTTATGGTTGGGAAAATGCGGGGTTAATATGGGGTGTTATCCATAAGAATCCTCATCAAGCTCAGAGGGCTTGAGTAAAAATGAGGTTTGACCAATAAAGATCAATTCCCCGTATCTTGACTTTTCCAATATTCTTCAAGGATGTACATGGCTTGAGGAAGCCCTTGAGGATTAAGGTATTGAAGAATATTCGTTGTTTTATCTATTCTATAGAGCACAGCAAGAATATCGGAATTATTATTAAGAGCAGAACGTAAATACCATCTTGCTGCCCTTTTATAGTCTTTTTTGCCTAAATAATAATGTGCTAACTGATCTTGATCAGTCATGCGATTTCCTATAGCTGCCAAACGCAAACATATAAAGGTTAAATTAGCATCTCCTGAGTGCTCTGCTTCCCATCCATAATTGGATATTGTAATGAAATCCTCGTCTTTTAATGTTGTTAGAATAATTTTTTCATGATCTTCAGTTAAGGTATCTTTATATAAGTCATTTTTTATCACGTTCCAAATTGATTTGGACAATTCAATATTCCCTTTTGACGCTTCTTCTAATCTTTGAACAAGTAAGCGGGAAAGAAAATCATCCTCAGTCACGGTAGGTACTCCTGTTTGAAATCTGGAAGGTGTAGGGCTGTCTCTATGACTTTCCTCCAACATGGTTGCATGGAGTAAAGAGGAAGAGATTAAAAATAAAATTGATAAAAGGATTGATAAGTTTTTCATGATTTGGACTCCTTTTTCGGTGCCGATAAGTAATGTTGCGCAACTGTAGGATATTGATAACTTAATAAATCAATGCCAACCTCTTCTGTACCATCCCTTGTTACAGAAGAAATACTGCATATTTCTTGGCCTTCATTATCTCTTAAAATAATACCATTCTCAGGATATGCTTGAAGGCCAACACATGCAACGAAAAAACGAAGTCCTTCTGGAGGTATTGTATGTATCTCTTTCTTGATAAGAGATCCCCATATATTTGTTACATTCTTTCCCTCTATTGCTCGGAAGAATGTATCTCCGCATCTTTGACACATATCATTAGAAGAGATGATATTTAGCAAGAAAGTGGTAATCGTTGCACCTTTTGCTATTTGGGGTGAAATTTGAGATAAGTATTCATCTTTTTTTTGCATTAGATAGATAAGAATTGCTTGCTCACTATGAAAATAGAAATGCGTAAAATCTCTAGGTACATTTGGTAAGTCTAATTCATTTCTTCTTGTGAATTTTAAAGAGCTTTTAGATAAAGAAAAAATATCTTTTAAATGTTGCCTAAATTGAGGATAGTATGGGCGTTCTTCAATTTTCTCTAAATTGCCCACATGAAAAGAAGTATAATGATTGTATTTTTCTTTCTCTTCAGGAGTGAGTGTTTTTATTTCTGTGGAAAAAATAGATAAAAGTGTGCCATCGATGAGCTTCTTATCATCTGGTTTAGGAAATCGACTCATAAAAAAGTAAGGAAGCATAAAATCGAACTTGTGTGCTTTAGAGTCAATTTCATAAATTATGCTTAATTGCGCTAAAGCAATATTTATGCTGGCTAAAATGGGATTCTTATGTATTGCGTCAGTTACTTTTCGTAAAATTTTAGCCGTTTCAGTTTCCCAATCAGTGAAATCAAAGTACTGATCTTTGTAAAAATAGGCTAATTTCTCAGTCTTGATGCGGCTTTCGGTAAAGACTTTCTTAGCTTCTGCGGGTTCTTCCTCTTCTTCGAGAGGTTTTGTTGAGGGGGCAGCTGAGGGAGCTGCGACTGGCAGAGAGGCATATTTTCTTGCTGGTTGTGGGGTGCTGAAGGTGGTCCCTGGGCTCGAGGAAGCATCTTGAGAGGGATTGATTGTTGAAAGATGAGAGTGGATTGATAGCTGAGCGGGTATAATTCCACTGGCTGGCTGCACACTTGAAGAAGTCTCGTCTTCTTTTAACTTTGGGGCTTTACGAGAAGGTTTTCCTGCGGCTTCGTCATCGCTATTTACAGGAGAAGAAGAGGTCGCAGATGAAATTCCTGGATCTTCTACTCTTAATCTTTTTTTAGTTTGTTCTTGTTCTTCTGATGCATAAACGCTAACTGGATGATTTACGGCAAACAGGAGAGTAAGTAAGAGAATTTTTAGCTTGACAGAAAACATTCTTTTTCTTCCTGAAAAATATACCATACAGAATATATAGGAACTCTCATTGGAAAATCAAGAATTGCGAAGAATATCCTTGAATAATATATTCTGTGAAAAATTGTTGACCAGTAGCTGGGGACTATAAGGTCTCCTATGGAAAAGTGTTCGTTTTGAATTAATCTCCCAGAACTTCTGATGTCTTTTCACCAATACGAACATTTCGAGACCTCAGATACAAATACAAAGTGGTTTTAGAAATATCCAACTGCTCAGCGATTTTTTTTACGGGGATAGTTCCATTTCTATAAAGCGCTTCTGCAATGGCTGCTTTTTCCATAGCCGATTTTGACATCCCTTTGGGTCTGCCTCCTTTCCTTCCTCGAGCACGAGCTGATTTTAACCCTGCTTGCGTGCGTTCGCGAATTAATTCTCGTTCAAATTCTGCAAGAGAAGCAAAAATTCCAAAAATGAGCCGACCTTGAGGGGTGGTTGTATCAATTGGATCATTTAAACTGATTAATCCAACCTTTTTCTCAATTAATTTTGTTGTTAGATGAATTAAATGCGCTAGATTTCTGCCAAGCCTATCTAATTTCCAGATAACTAGGGTATCACCTTCTCGAAGATTTCGCATAATTTCATCTAAAATAGGCCTTGCTGCTTTTGCACCACTTGCGATCTCTTCGTGGATTTGAAAGCAACCAGCTTCTTTTAGTGCTTCTACCTGCATCGACAATGATTGGTCTCGAGTCGAGACACGGGCATACCCTATTTTCATACACTTTAGTCCATTTTACTAACTAAAAACGAATATTTTGAACTTAGATTAACTAAACCACTTTACCTTACTAAAAAAGTGTATACACTTCCATCTTTAAAACTAAATTTATTAAGTCCAGCTAAACCTCCGTTTTTTTGAACCACATGAGCAACCTAAAGCGCCTCTATCTTCTGTCCGAAGCTGAAATTTCTGATCTTTATGCAAGGCCAGTTTTTAATAGAGATGAACAGCAACTTTATTTTGAAATGAATCAGAATGAATTGGATGCCTTAAGTCAATTTGGGACGATCAAAACAAAAGTATATTTTATTTTGCAGCTTGCATACTTCAAAGCTAAGAATCAATTCTTTAACTTTGCGTTTGATGAAGTTCATTCTGACGTTGAATATATTCTGGCTAAATTTTTTAAAAAGAATAATAAGATTCTGCATGGTAGTATCACACGGCAAAGGATTAGCCAGCAAAAACAAGTTATTCTCAGGCTCTTTAATTATCAAGATTGGTCATCCGATCAAGCGAATCTAATTGAGACACATCTTTGTGAATTGTTAAGGTATTATCCAAAAGGTCATGACACATTTCGTCAATTGCTGGCGTATCTTGAGAACCAGAAAGTAGTTATTCCATCCTATCGTACACTCCAAGATATGTTTACTCATGCCGTGTCTAAGGAAAATAAAAGACTTAATGAGTTAATCTTATTGATATCACAACATCAACAAGAACAATTAATGGAACTGGTAACCCAAGAAGATGGAATAACGAGGCTTAATATCATACGTCTCGATCAAAAGAACTTCACATATACCGCAATAAGTGGTGAAGTAAAGAAGGCTTTGGCACTTACAGAGTTATATGAATTTGCAAAAGCTTTCCTTCCATCCCTCTTATTATCCAAAAATGCTATTCGTTATTATGCTGAATTAGTAGATCAATACACAGCTTCGCGATTGCGAAGATTAAGCAAGCCTCAACAATTATTACAGACTCTTTGCTTTGTCTATCATCGTTATCAACAAATCATGGACAGCTTGATCACGAGTTTTATGTACAATACAAGACTCATACTAGAGGCTGGCAAAGCTTATGCTGAAAAAGCAATGGTCCGACATAATTCAGGTTTGGTTGTTGATTTGCCTAAATTAGCCAAGTTCCTCAAATGGTTTCCGAAACGCAACCCTGGCTTGAGTCATGATGAACTAAATCAGACAGCCTATAAGATCTTACCAGAAGAACAGTTTCCTGTGCTCGCCCAGTTTCTAGAAGGCAATACCTTTGACAAAAAAGCCGCTATAAGAGATTTTTACTTACAATCATCCAGATTATTCTCACTTTATTTGAGGCCCATCTTACTCACTGTACCCTTTGTATTTTATAAAGAAGAAAGTGATATTATGGCTCTCATCAATATCTTGAAAGAGCACTATACTCGCGGCAAAAACCCATCAACATTTAAATTACCAAAAGATCTAGAAGCGACTATTTCACAGTCCATACTTCCTTATTTGAAAAAAGATCCGAATGATCAGCAGATAGATCCCCATTTATTTGAATTTTTTGTTTATCAGAAAATGTATCGTCGCCTGGATAAAGGTCTACTTTGCTGCAATGAGAGCGTTTCTTACTGCGATATTGATCATGATTTAGTTGATGATAAGTTGGTCGATGAAATCGAAAAAATAGCCCATGAGTTTGGCTATCCAAGAATTCCAATTTTTTGTGATCAGCGCTTGGATGAAGCCCTTACAATGTTAGACGATGCATGGAGTAGAACGACAAAGCGTATTCGTCTTGGTGAGAATACGGGACTTATTATAAAAGAAGCAAAGAACGGTGAACAAGAATGGACTTTGGGATATGATGCTCTCGATAGCCTTGATGATGCTTTTTTCAAAACTCTCTCTCAAGTAGAAATACCCGATATTGTGAAGTACATAGGGGATCACATTAACATGTGGGATTCTTTCAGCCACATGAGGACACGCTACAACAAAAGGAAAAAACCAGTAACATTGGCCATTAATGCTTGTGTTTTATCAGATGCTTTTGGCATTGGGACAGAGAAAATGGCTGAAATGTCTGATCTTAACTACAATCTCCTAAGATCAAGCCAAGAAGATTTTATCCGCATAGAGACCCTGTGTGCCGCCAATGATACAGTCGCTAACCTGATACATTCACTACCTATTTTTAAGCTGTGGAATTTAATGGATGATAAATTATTGGCGGATGCTGATGGACAAAAACTACTAACAAGTGAGAGTACTATCCAATCAAGATATTCCAAGAAATATCTGGGTAAATCACCAGGACTTTCTGTATACACCCTTGTTGTCAATTTTGTTGCTGTAAATGCTAAGAATATTGGACTTAACGAATATGAGGGGCACTCTCTTTATGATGTGATCAATGGTAATAAAACAGATATTATGATTGATATGGTGACAGGTGATAATCACTCTCTCAATAAGCTTAACTTTGTCATCCTAGATTCCATTGGTGTCGATTATGTACCGAGTATAAAAGATATCAAAGAAGCGGCTAATAACTTATATTCAGTCAAAACACCTGATCACTATGCGGGGATTCTTCGCTCGCAAGACGTCATTGATAAAGACTTCATTAAATCGAAAAAAAGAGAAATATTACGAGTGTTGCTCTCATTACTGTTGCAAGAAAATACCCAAAGTATCATTGTCAGAAAAATAAATTCTTATGCTCGTTATGCAGGATTAAAAAAAGCTTTGTTTGAATATAATCAGATATTCAAAAGCACTCATGTATTAAACTTAATCGATAATATGGCTCTTCGAAAAGCAATAAGAGCAGCTCGGAATAGAACTGAAGCCTATCACCAATTACAGGGGCTTATTAGAAAAATCTATCGTGGTATTTTTAAAGGGAAGAAAATAGTCAACAATCAAGTTAGCGCACATGCAGTAAGACTCGTTGCAAATTGTATTATTGCTTACAACAGCATTATCTTAAACACCATTTATGAAAAAATGCTCAAAGAAGGAGTTAACCAAGAAATCATCGATAAGTTTGCAAGAATATCGCCTATTGCCTGGGTCCATATCGCCTTCACTGGCAAATATAACTTTAAAAAAAATGATGGCGAAATTGATATGGATGCAATGGTCAATGCTCTTGAAAAGCACTTAAAACAACACTTCTGGAAAGTCTCCTAATTCAAAACGAACACTTTTGGGGGTTCTTCCACAGAATACCTATTACACTCGATACCCAGTGGCTTAATAACAATTATCAACGTAGCCTAGCTAAATATGTTATGCGTTGTTCAGCTAAGCGCCTCAGAGAATTGCAAGCACCTTACCGCTTTACTGCTTTGGTCTGCTTTTTAAAACAAATAAGCTCAGATACAATCGACCATATTATCGATATGCACCATAAACTTATGCTGAAAGTTTACAATCGCGCAAATATGCAAATGGACGAAGCGATAAGAAATCAACGCAAGCATTTTAAGCAAGGGCAAGTTTTACTGAATACAATTGCAGGCCTTATCCTTGATAGTGCCATTGAAGATATCAAATTACGGCAAGCTATCTTTAGCCGTGTAGATCGTGAAGCATTAGAGGAACACTTATCAACTTCGCAAACCTGGCTGACAGGTAAGTTTAGTAACCTTTTTCACTTAGTAATTGAGCGATTTAGCTACTTACGTCAATTCTCACCATCCTTAATTGCACATCTTCAATTTGAAGCTAAGGGTGAGCGAGCAACACATTTATTAAGGGCCATTAAACTCCTTCACGAGCTTAATCAGCAGCAAAAGCGCAAATTACCAAGAAGTGCTCCTATTGAGTTTATTCCTAAAAAATTAAGGCCTCTTGTCAAGACGAACGGGGGTTTAGATAAATCAGCATGGGAATGTGCTTTACTGACGAGCATCCGTGATGAAATTAAAGTGGGTAACCTAATGGTTAAAAATAGTAAACGCTTTGGTAATTTTAATAATTTCTTCATGCCTTATCCGCAATGGGAAAAAGGAAGAACCGCCTTTTTTAATAGGGCAGGATTACTTGTAGATCCCAAAGAAGCAAGGCCTTATTTAACACAGCGATTAAACCAAGCGTATGACAAGTTCTTATCAACTAAGGACAATAATTCTTATGCTAAGGTTGAGAATGGCAAGTGGGTATTATCTTCCGATCCCGCTGAGAGTCTGTCAGAAGACGAAGAAAAATCGCTAGATCTCTTAAAATCTTGGATTAAGAAACACATGCGTCCTATCAAACTTCCTGAATTATTGATTGAGGTAGATAATGATTTAAATTTTACACAGCATTTTATGCTCCCGCATCAGCAGCCTAACCGCAATGTTGATGATGTTTGCGCTATTCTCGTCAGCATCATGGCGCATGGCTGCTTTATTGGCCCATACACCATGGCAAGACTGACCCATGGTGTAAGCTATGATAAAATACATGACATTACCGACTGGCAACTCACTGAGGAAGCGCAGCGAACTGCTCTTGCTACTGTTGTTAATGCCATTACAAATCTTGATATAAGCAAGAAATGGGGGGATGGCACAACCTCGACCAGTGATGCGCAGCGCTATGCTTATCCGCGTCGCACGTTACAACAAACCTATAGTACGACGTTTAGGGACTTTGCTTTAGAATTTTATACCTTTGTGGCAGATAATTACGCTCCTTATTTTAGCTCCCCAATTGAGTGTACGGATAGAGACTCTCCTTATGTAATGGATGGAGTACTGTATAATGAAAGTGATCTAGTCATTGAAGAACATTATGTTGATTCACATGGATATACCGAAATTAATTACGCTGGTTTTGCGATGATAGGTAAAAAACTATCTCCGCGTATCCGTGGGGTACAATATCAAAGAATTTATCGGATCGATGAAACTAAGGATTATGGCAGCTTAACCTCTTTAGTAGCAGGAAAAGATAGACTCATAAATATGGACTGGATTGAAGAACAGTGGGACAGGATGGGGCATTTTTACGCTTCCTTAGCCAGTGGGCATACAACTGCTTCCACTGCTCTCAAGCGCTTAACAGGGTTTAGTCCTAAAAACCATTTTTATCGAGCCAATCGAGAGTTAGGACGCATCTTTAAAACTGAAAACATTTTAACCTATATGTCGGACCCACTGCTGAGACAGAACAGACGACGTGGCCTTCTTAAAGGAGAGCAATTACACCAGCTTGCACGGGATGTAGCCTATAGTAAGCGTGGTCGCATTAGGGCCAGTGACCTACAGGAACAAAAGAATACATGTAGCTGCTTAACGTTAATTATTGCATGCATCATTTATTGGCAGGCAAAGGAGATCACAAGAATTATAGAAGCTTATGGGCATGAGCTTGATGAAAAATGCTTAGCCATGATCCCTCATATCAGTCCTATTGGTTGGGATAATGTTATTTTGTATGGAGAATATGTGTTAAACCGTAGCCTGATTAAGTAAAACTTCTTAGCGTAATGGGATGGACTCCTCGGATTAATAGAGGCACGATTGT
>ERZ778024.413-NODE-413-length-75401-cov-55.083243_pt1 | contig 75401 bp, 89 predicted proteins | sample MGYA00375754_ERZ778024 | MGnify/ENA primary metagenome ERZ778024 (study PRJEB29350, sample SAMN05389827) | bioreactor metagenome | isolation source: Thiocyanate bioreactor | place: South Africa: University of Cape Town | collected 2014-02-18 ...
ACCACCAGAATTGCTACCACCTTCATCGGTCTTAGTTAACATCCATAATTTACGACTGCCAGCTGTTGTTTGAGTTGTAACAGTAAAACCAGCTTTTTCAAATACTTGAATAATATGTGCAATTGGATGCAAACATTGAACACCTTTTTCATGATCAGATAATTTGTCATTTGTACATGATTCTTGTAAAACTCGAATGAGTTCAGGTTGAATACGATAGTTTTGTACACCAGTACTGTGAACCAATGTTGGTCCCGATTGTTCTTCGGATGCCTCGCAAGAAACCGTCAATGTTGTATTCATTGCTAACGCCATGTTTAGTTTTCGAAGATACTGATAAAAAAAAAGAAGAGATAAGTCTACTGAATTCAAAAAAATATTAAATGTCGTTTCTTACCTACGAACGCGAATATTTATAGATGAATGCGAAGAAATAAACCTTGAAAATAACTAATGTGTTATGTTGTTTTTGTGTGAGTGTCTGCATAGAAGAAATAAGAGAAAAACAAAATCATTCCGCCTAGACCGTCCCAAAAAAACAGAAAAAAACGAGCGGAAAAGAAGGAAAAAAAGAGAAACTTATTCTTATTTTATTACAGAAACAAACACATAGGAAATTGTCATCCAATGACTCATTGAGCTTATTTTTCTTCTTTCGTTTTTTCTGAAAGAATGATTGATTAATCATTGATCTCGTTCATCTTTAAAACAGCTACTATACATATCAAAGTTTACTTTGAATTAGTAATAATCAAACATAATCATAATAGAAGCATTTATATGGGTGTAGTTTTTTTTTCTTTTAGGCAATGAAAAAATTCTGTTTCTTTTTCTGATTATTGACATTATGATCTAATTAGATTTCGTTCATTGCGAATACTTGGCTGTAAAAAGAAATCAGCATACACTTGAATATTTGCTCATATCTAATCCATGTACAATTTTAGAATTACGATTTCTTTTTTCGAAAATACTGTACAAAAATATGGTTTGTTGATTTCTGAATTATTTGTATTCATAGGTATATTTTCTTTTGAAAAGAACAACATTAAAAAGCAATAAAACAGAACCCATATGGATAGGAAAAAGAAACTGAATGTAGAAATGACATGATGCTGGAACGAGGCAAAACTAGCACCCAAATAAAATAAAACACAGAAGATTTCAACGAAGTATGAGAAAAAAAAGACATAAAAACATATATAGTTTTTGTTCGCATATTCAGATTGTTTTGTGTATCACATAAAGCGATATTCGATTATGTCCATTGCACGGAAATTTGATTGTATACTTAAAACATAGACCTAAATTCCCATGAAAGTATTAAGTTCGTTGTTGTAAAATTGCTAATGAATGTGGATCCAGAAAAGTTTTCGGATGAATTGTCATCATAAATATATTAATGACAATATTAAGTATTGTTAAAAATACAACAATAGCCAATACAATTTTATTATATATTTCCAACTTTGGTTGCTTTTGAGGATTTTGAATATTAGATTTAATTAAATGATATGATACGTAAAATAAACCGATTTGAAAGAGAATTGAGAGGGATACGAGAACAATTGATGCAATCCAGATACCATCATGATATTGTTGCAATGCTAGAAATCGTATTTGCATGAGATTGCTGACTGAAAATAGAAAATTAATGTTTATTATTCATATTTTGAATTCGACTTACAAAGTAAAGCAATTACTAATAATACATTAGCGACGGTTTTTATTCTCATAAACTGCTTGTAGTTGCACGTACTTTCAATCTATGAGAAAAAGTAAACAAAATGATTGAGACTTTTTGACATTTAATATTGACAAAACAGTAACTTGTGTAAATGTTACGAATACAAATTTTTAGTTTAAATAAATCATGTCCGAGACATTCAAGATAAGAAAATAAAATGACTCGACCATATATACAACACATGTATGTCAATTAATCGGATAGTCGACAGATCATACTTAAACTTTTGTATGATCAAATTCAATCAACAGATTTATTTGCCTTTACTTTATTCTCGATCATCTTGTGTAAAGATTGATCAATATATGATCAACTGTTCAATAGAAACTAAATAAGTGCACATCAAGGCTAACCATTCAAGTAGTACTATCACAAGTCTATGTTTAGTCAATATATACGGACAGAATACAACTACGAAACAGTGACATGTAAACTTACGTTTGTATCACCGTTCGATTCCTCATCGTCATTCTATGAATAAATAAAGAACATGACCCCGGTATTATTAAGTCTTCAAAAAAAAAAGATCGATGAAATTATAGATTAGAAGCATTTCTTATATAACCAATTTCTTTTAAAGAACACTTGTATGAAGATTTTTTTTATAATATTTACCCTTCGTGATTCAGGAGCAGGACGCGATCGAGTTAGTGGCTTATCTTCACGATCGGGCGGTGTTGGAGGTCTGTAACGATCTTGTTCATATTGATTGCCCGAATATTCCGATCGAACTGGTGGTACCGGAGAAATGTTGTCCATAAGTGGGTATTGGACTGGTGCGAAGGGCACTTCGTGATGAGAATATGCCATATTTCAAGATCTGTATACCGCGTTATAATTAAATAGTCTAAGAAAAAAAACCCACTAGTTTAAAGTATTTCTAAATGGTAATAATATGAAAATGACATCATGATATTCTTCGTGTCTTTCTCTACTTTTTTTCTTTCTACATCTCTATATTTTATGCGCCGTCACGACTCATGTATACGCCAAGGACATTGAAGTATAGCAGGTAACCGTATCGGATTCCTCACATGAATTAATCAATAGGCATGAGTAAACCTTCAATAACATTTACCTGTGAATGATCGGTATTGATTGATAAGTTATACTTGTCGATTGCAAAGTAAGATATTTATCAAAAGGTGAGAAGAAGAAAATTGACGAGCTTCTTTTTACCCTCTCGAGTGATAAACTATACGAGAAAAAAAACGAAAAATAAAAAATGTACAGACATTTATGACAGATGTTGAGCAACAAGAGAAAAAGAGTCGAGACGAAAGAAAGAAAAAAGAAGAAGAAGAAAAAGAAAGAGAACAACAGAAACGACTTTGTCACGGACAGAGAAACGTTGATGACGACTGACAAGTCTTTCTTTCTCTCTCTGTCTCTCTGATTTGTTTCTTGATATTGAATTTTTTCTTCGCACACTAGAAGACTCTATTTTTCTCATCGCCGAGACTTCTGTTGTTTATGTTTACAAAGATAGAATAGATACATATGTTGATTATATATATATATGCATTACGCCATGGACTATATCTAATTATCTGCCAGCATTGTCGATAAAAAGAAGAAAAAAGGGCACCATGTTTAAAAATCTTAATCGATAAATAGTAGCTTTTATATTCTGTCAAGGAAGTATGATTCATCATGCACTGAAAAATCTCTTGAGAGAATCTATTCGTGAGCAAATGCGATTGTTATTATTGATGAAAGGCGTATATATATATATGAATTTATCTTTTGCCGATAAGAAAAAAATCGAAATTCAATGAACCATCGACTCGAAAGAATCATATTAGTTGTGTATGCGAACAAATCCTTTTCTCTCTCTTTCTTTCTTTCTTTTTTATGAATAATTCAAATCCTCTAATCATTTATCTTAAATTACATTTTATGAGTAGAATAACAAAGAAAAAGTGATTCATTAGTATTGTGATTGTTTTGTTTTCAATGAAAAATGACAATGATGTATTTTCGAACATGTTTGATTGAGTTGATATTGCATCATACCGATAACAAATGACCTGTTTAAAAGGATTCTGATGAAATTTTCTAGTCACGTTTATTGATTAATTTTAAAAAAAGCGAATGAAAAGAAAAAGCAATCTGATGAAATTGCACTTTGGAAATAATTGAAATCAGCTTGCTGTTTTTGTTGCATAATGACGATAATCATGAATGAAATCGTTAAGATTTTGAGCAAATGATGGTAAATCCTAAACAATAAAATGAATTTTTAATTTACAACAATTGATATTTTATTTATTTGCTTACTGTTTCATTTTTCCCGTAATTTTCTCGAAGAATTTTTTGATATTTTTCATTTAAACTATTCGATTTTAGAAAATAAATCTCGATTAAATTCGTAAAATTCACCGTTTTATCACTACGTAATATCGAAAATAGCGTCGAAATAATCTCATCTCGACATAATTCATGTGAACGAGCAAGTAGAACGGTCAGTAAAAGTGTTAATAATGCTTGTGACATTTGTTGACGAAAGATTAATTTCGTATACAAACCACATTTACTTTCCAATTCGTTACATGTCGATAAATTTACACGAAATTGTTCGATATCGGATTGAGAAAATGACCAAGCAATGCTCTACAAAGCAAAAATTGCAATCCAACCAAAAAAAAACGACAATAATTTATGCATACTTCCATCAATTGAAGAAAGTAAGTATCGTTGATCGTCATTTCAGTTTCGCCATTCAATGTCGTTAAAACATTACCTTTGAAAAAATATCGCCAATTATTTAATAATAAATTATGAACAAGTTTGTAATAATTTTCTCGAATATCCAAAGCGAAATTCTTAATTAACAAATGAGAAATCGTTTCGTTTTTGTTCGAAAGAAAAGATTTGTTTTAAGATATACTTCACGAATAGCTGGATACAATCCTGTTAGACACAATTCGATTATCGTTGGAAGATATTGTTGAGTAAATTTACTATTTCCAGGCTCATGAACAAGCAATGAAAGAAACTCAAGAAATCTATGAATGCAAATGAGATTTTGTCCGATCTGATCAAATGAGAAATGATTTGTTTACCGTGAGATTGCGGTGTGAGCTGCAGGTTTTGATTCTCGAAGAACATGCCGAACATTCTCTCTGTAAGAAGAAACACAAATTCAATGATTTTTGTTTTCATAAACATCATTTTCTAGTTACATGTTAAATGCTGAAAATGTTGTTTGGAGAATTGTATTAACTAGTTCATTTCCCATTTGTGTTCGAAGTATCTCGAAGATTTTTAACATTAACGAAATCAGCACCGTTTCACATTCTTAAAGAAAAACAACAACAACAACAGCAATGATTAGATTCTTGCTTTTTGTTTTCACAGCAATCGATTTACCCGTATCACGATTGATAATAATCGGTAGAAATCGATTGATATTCACAATTAGTTCTTGATTTGCTGAAAAGAATGTTTGTCGAACTTTGGTATTTTCTGTTCGAAGAATTTCGATTAATTCTTCGAATAATTTCGTATATTGAATAAATGTCAAACGAACGACAAGGTGTTGATCATGTTGATACGCAAAAAACCGATCGGATTCGATGAGAATTCGATTCAATGGCTGAAAGACAGTTTGAAAGAATTGACTTGTCAATAATTGATCAGTTAAAATCAATGAAACAATGATTTTTAATGATAATTTATAAAGCTAAACAAAAAACAAAATGATTTATTTTCAATGAAAAGGAATTTTTTGTACGTGAAAATTTTCTTTCGATGTACAATTGACATTCCAAAGAGCAACTCGATGAGTAAGATTTTTAATCGAATTCATTTGTTCAATGGGAACATATTGTCGAGTTAGAGGAATCAATAATGAAAGAAGTTGACCAGCTGAAACTGCGATCGATTTATCCGAATTCTTTAAACAAAAACAAAAGGCAAAGATTTTTGTTTTCTTTTTTCAATTCAATTATTCGACTAACATTTTCATCGATTAACGGTACACAATTATCAATGATATGTGCGACGGCATCTTGAATTGATCGACGATTATCATTATGCGCATTGTAGATAATTAACATTTGATTCAGCCAACGAGTTAAATTTGTTACACATTCGAAAGCTCGTGTTTGCCTGCAAAATACAAATGCATTTATTTGTTGTTGTTGTTGCTTTTTTTCTGAGAATCAAGAAAATTACACTTGAATAATCTTATCATGAATTGTTTTTATCGAATAAGCGACCAAATCCAATCGAGTATGAATAATATAGATTATCAAATGAACGAATCTTAAATTTCAAGAAAACAAAACATCAAACCAATGAATGAATTTGATTATTTTACTGATTGACGAGAGTTAGATTTGTTTGAAAGAAAGTATCCTGTTGATTATGTTCATCGAGTAGACAAACATTTGCTAGATGGGAAAATGTGTAAAGTAAATTATTTAGACTATTTAAAAATTGATGACATGATTCAGTTAAATTGTTTGGTATCGATGAAGAATGAGATGTTAAATCTAAATAAAAAAAGCTTCTATTTATTAGAAATTCTAAACGAGAGTTTGTACCAGTTAAAGATGTTTGAAGATATTTTTGAAGATTTTTGTATTTCTCAATTTCAGGTTGCAGAAGAAATATCTGGCAAAAGAAATATTTTTATTGAATAAAAAAAGAAGAAGAAGAAACCAATTCTCACAAGTGAATGAAGAATACTAGCTGAAAAAAGCGGAATATCAGCTAGTTTACTGAGTAGATCAACACATTCGCGTATATATCGATCGAACGCTGTTTCATTCTAAGAAGAAATTATGAAAGAAAAATATATTCAAGTATTTATTTATTTTACATCGTTTAAATCAGTTGTCTCTTCTAATTTCTCGGTCATAGTTTGTGCATGATGAATTCTATTTAATAATTCTTGAACTAACGAACGTAATACTTGTGAATAACTAAAAATTAAGTTTAATAAAGAAAAAAAAGAAGAAGAAAAGAAAATTGTTTACGTCTCAAATGAATTCTGTTTGTTTATTGAACGATTTTCGTTTTTTGTTTTCAAGTATTCAATAAATACTTGCCAAATATCAATACAAGCGTAGAATCCATCTTGTGTAGTCTAAATTTAAAAGTAATCAAATCGAAAATGATCGCTTTCGATTGATGATTTTTTGTTACTTGTTGAAAAGTAAATTTATAAACAGCACTTATAAGTTCCATGAACGGAAATTGTTCGATTGATTCACAACGATTTAAATGCAGATTAAAAATAGTTCTTAGAATTTCGATTAGTTTCATTTGTATTTCATTCGAAAGTTTGTCATTAAACATTAAGATCAATTCAATGAAATGTCGAAGTGAACTATGTAGAATCGGATCGTATTGTCGAGGTAGATGTTGTTTGAGTATTAACTCATGAATACAATTTAATGAATTGATCGACCAAGTTGATGAAGTATACTGAAATAAATCATTGATTAACTCGATTGGATAGGGAAGAATGGACAGACGATTGATTAAACGATCGAAACAGATTAATATTGAATCTAAGCGAGAGAGAGAAAATAGTTGATAGACAAGGGGAAAATTAAAGAGACCTTGTAATTGTTTGTCATCTTTTTTGAAAAGAATCTGAATTATTTGAACAATATTTGGCACATGTTGATTGAGTGTTGTTTTTAACACTTGACATCGTTTGATTGTGCAATCTTCATTCGTTTGTCCGAGTTCTTCGATGGTTGTCGTTAGAAGTAACAAACCTTGGAATGTCTGATTTTCAACTAGCTACGAACGAGAGAGAGAGAAAGAAAAAGACACATTTTTATTTTGTTCATAATGACAATTCTCTAACCTTACATGATAACAAGTTTTAAAATATTCATCAATTGATGATTGTTGATCATAACGAACGATTTGAACGATAAGTAGACAGATTTTTGTTCGAACATAAATCGGCAATGACTCGAATTGATGAACGTAGAACCAAAATAGAATCTGACGAATTTCTTGTTGATTAACATCGTGATATCGGAGGGAATGTTCGAATATTTGAAGGAAAAAATAGGTAACTATAGGCGAGAGAGTCAACGATGGATTTTGTTGTTGTTGTTGATGATGAAATGCTGACAAAGCTATTTGCCAAGAATTTTTCTCGATTAGAAAACGATTTAATTGTTCGTGTAAATGTTGTTTTTGAACAAGATCCGTACGCGGATCATAATAGTCTGTCAACGCTTTGATCAACTCATCCATGAATATCTATAAAGCAAAAGCAAGAATGAATACGAACAATGTACATATTATAACGTGCTTAAGTTCTGGTTGTTTTTTTGTTTTATTTTATATATAGAATAAGCAAATAATAATATACATGTACAAATATCTCCCTCTTGAATATGAAATAAAGGTGTGCTTTCCTTTGCTAACTACGTAGAAACAAAAATAGTCACGGGGAGATAGAGAAAATGAAGAATGTCTTTGTGTTCAATTGATTGTTGGCAAAACGGAATCATTATCGAGTTGTTCTTCATTTGTATTTTCTTTTAAGGATTTGCTTTTTACAGGAGAAACAACAAATTCTTTGAGAAGATGTTGAACATGTGGATCACTTTTTAATGCACTGGTAAATACACAGCCGACAAAAACATGTGTTCCTAAAATTACACACAATTCAATGATTTGTTGTTGTTTTTTTCATTGAAAGAAAAATCTAACCATGTTGAGCATGTTCAACAACACGACAGCAACCTAAATCAACGATATTTACACCAAAATATCGAAAACGTTCATCAGTTTCAAATAAAGTATCTGCTGTATGCGGACCATAGTAAGGTCGTCCACTTGATGGATCAATAAAATCCGCCCAATACTGTTTTGTGCCCAAATAAGCACATATTTCATGAGCTAAACTAATAAATTGATCCGTTAACTCATTACGTTCTTCTTCGATTTTCGGCGACCATGATGACATATCCGAATTTGTCTTCAAAATAATTGTTATCGCTGTTAATGGTTGCATAAGAACATTGTAATTTAGAAATAAACGATGTAATTCATAACGCAATAATGATGGACAATCGTATGCACGTATTTCTAATTGATCATTTTCGATTAATTTCGAAAGAAATTCATTTTTATTCGTTGGTGATGAAAGATTCATGTGTGTGCCCATAAGTTGAACTATGGAGTCTTTTTGATGATCGACTGGTAATGTCATTGCGATTATATCATCAAGAAGAAGTTTACCATTGATACCGTAACGTGTTGGATCGAGTTTAGGGATGGATTTAGGTTTGAAAGATTGACTTTCTTGGTTAGGTCCAATACGTCCGGGCAGCGGAAAACGTGGATTAGGCTCTTTGAGAGAGGCGTATGTTGTGTCGACGACTAATGGCGGAGCAGAAATATTCTGTTGTTCGATTAAATTCGATGCATCTAACTGATCGACGAGATCTAATAAAGCGCGTAGTGTTTTTCGTCCAACGATTCGTGCTTTTAAATCGAGTGACTTCGGTTTGTACGATGATAAATAACGCGCGGGAGAGAGTAAAAGTGCTGGACGAGAACGAATGTGTTTTATAAGACGATCCATTGTAATCTAAAATCAAGCAAACATAGACATTGATATATTCGTTTGGTTTTGTTTTTTTTTCTTCACAAGGGCTGATCATGCGCTTGGTGTATGACTCATGGCGACAATTTTTTTTCTCTTACTAGCTAGCTATCATGTGGTGTTCTTGTGCAACCATCACGTTCGTTATTTGTTCGTTCTCTTTCCTCCTTTTTTTTTTCTTCTTTTCTGTCTTCGTTATTATTCTTTCTTTTATGTCGTCGATAGGGTAGTTTTATTTTTAGTCTCTCGAGTAGGAGGCGCAAACTATCATGGGCTTGTTTTTTAACTTACTTTTGCTTGTGGGAATCGTAGAAAAAAGTTTTACACTAAACGATCAATCGTTTCCCTTTCGAAATACGTCACTCGATTGGTTTGTACGCGTAGATGATCTTGTTTCGCGACTGACTCCTCATGAAATTATTGATCAAATGGCGTATGGAGGCGGTTGGAACGCAGGCGTTACACCTCCTATACCACGTCTAAGCATTCTGCCGTATTCCTGGGGTACAGAATGTTTACGAGGAGATATTAGCGAGAATTCAACAGGTTTTCCACAAGCTATCAATCTTGCATCGACATGGAATGTTGATCTAGTTGAAATGGTTGCCAATGCGACAGCCTATGAAGTTCATGCACATTATAATCAGTATAGTAAAGAAGGTCTCTATGGTGTTCATCGAGGTTTGAGTTGTTTTTCGCCGGTTATAAACATTATGCGACATCCATTGTGGGGTCGAAATCAAGAAACTTACGGCGAATGTCCTTATCTATCAGGCATGTTTGCAATTCATTTCGTTCGTGGTCTACAAGGATCACCTTCAGCACGTTATCTGAATACCAATGCCGGTTGTAAACATTTCGATTCACACAATGGACCAGAAAACATTCCTGAATCACGTTTTTCATTTGATGTTAAACTTTCTGAATTCGATTGGCGTTCGACATTTCTTCCAGCATTTCACGCTTGTGTCAATGCTGGTACGTATGGTATCATGTGTTCGTACAATTCAATCAATGGTATTCCATCATGTGCTAATCATCGACTTCTAACTGATATACTTCGACAGGGAATGAATTTCTCAGGTTATGTCGTTTCCGATGATGATGCACTTAATTTTATGAAAACTGCACATCATTATGTTAATACAAGCGAAGATGCAGCTCTAGCTGCAGTTCATGCTGGGGTTAATTTAGAATTATCGGATTCACCCGATGCAACCATGTTTGAAGCATTGCATCAAGCATATAATGAAGGAAAGATTGATAATCAAACATTAATTGAACGAGTTAAACCATTGATGTACACAAGAATGCGTTTAGGAGAATTTGATCCACCGGAAATGAATGATTATAATAAAATTTCAATGGATATTATTCAATCAGATCCTCATCGAGTGTTAGCACGATTAGCTACACTTCAATCATTTGTTTTACTCAAAAATCAAGATAATCTATTACCAATTCGTAATCCAACAATATATTCGAAAGTACTTTTTCTCGGACCAATGTCAAACAATCCTGTTCAACAATACGGTGATTATTCACCTGTTGTCAATCCATCCTATGTTACAACACCATTAAGTTCATTGCAAGATAGTTTTCCATCGACTGATTACAAACAAGCATGTTTAGATGGATCAAAATGTTTAGAATACAATCAAACTGAAATGATTAATTATTTACAAACTAATGAATTTAATTTAATTGTACTTTGTCTTGGTACGGGACAGGACGTTGAAGGTGAAGGCAACGATCGTGCAACGATGGATTTACCTAATTATCAAGCACAATTATTACAAGATGTCATTAGTACAATCAATGCCGATCGAACAAAAGTTCTTCTTCTGTTGATCTCAGGTTCACCAGTTGATATTCAACTAGCTCAACAATCGAATTCAATTCAAGCAATTATTCAATTAGGTTTCGGTTCACAAGAACTAGGTACTGCATTGAAACAAGCAATTATTGGTGATGGTGTGTCGAAATTTGGTCGATTACCTTATACATGGCCGAAGAAATTAGCCGATCTACCCGGTGATATCACTCTCTATGATATGACCAGAGGTTTTACTTATCGTTATTCAACTGTCGAACCACTTTATTCATTTGGCTACGGTTTATCCTATTCCAAATTTGCCTATTCAACACCGTCGGTTAACAATTCTGTGATAAAACCTGGCTCAAGTTTATTAATTACGTTCAACGTCGAAAATATCGGTGATCGAACATCGGATGAAGTCGTTCAAATCTATTTGCATATGCAATTGAAAAACGCATCATTAACCAATGTTTCACGTGAACAACTAGTCAATTTCAATCGTTTAACTGACGTTCAACCACAGCAAACAATCAACTATCAAGCAATCATCAAACCCGAACAAATGGCTGTTTATATCGATGGACGAGGTTTTGTTATTGTTCCGGCTATTTTAGAATTTCAAATCGGAAGTTTTCTTCAACCGTATGCAACGATCAATGCAACAATCGACGGACCAGATCTATTCATTGGAGAATACATATCTTACGCTAGTTAAGATATCAAAAACGATACATTGCAATTGTGATTTTAACTTTTTTTTTATTTGTAAACAGATTCCTTTTTTTTATCGCGAGAGAAATAAAAACAAAGTGATGACTAAAGGTTGTTTTGTTCTCTTGTAGAATTCGAATGGAAGGACAGAGAGAGAGAAAGAAAGAAAGAGAAATATGTATCACTCCATGAAATTCAATAATGAACCTAAATAATGTAGAAAAACAAACAAACAAAATAATGGGAGTCATGGCCCAAGATCTTTATTCTTCGGATAACAATGAACGAACAGGTAGATTTAATAGAATCGTCGACGTTGATATTGTTGATGATTGAGATAGTAATAGGCTCCGACAGCCACACCGATACAAACGAGAATCAAGAAAACAATAAGAAAGAAGATTTTCAATGCTGACCAACCCGAATTTTTCGGATCGTCGGTATGTGCACGTTCAGGTTCGGCTGCTGGAGCATTCGGAATAATATCTCGACGATTTTGTTGACGTCGTTCATCGGACGATTCTAATTGATATGTATGTACGGAGATAATATCATGATTGTCACTTAAATCACCGGTTGCAGCTGAAAAACCGAAATAATAATGCGTCGGTAAATGAACATCAGCTGCTGAAAAACATTCTTTCCACGTATTTTTTCCTTCGATATCAGTCGAAATCGTTAAATGATCATTTTGATAACGTATAGCAACAAGTGTATCAGTATCACGGCCACGAAATGGCGATTCACATCCAGCAATAATCGTATGCGTACCATCACGATCATGATCATAATGTAATGTACCATTATTAACCATTGCTGATATATACGGATGTGCATGCTAAAAATCAATACAAATAATTCATTCAATTCGATTCCTATTTGTTAATTTACATTGTGTGGTCCATTGTGATTCGAATATGTGTCCATAAAAATGGCTAAACCATTGAAATAATCTTGATAACCAAAAACCGGTCCTAAGAATTTCCAAAAAAAAACAAATCTTTGTCAACACGAAATTATCTGTAAAATACTAACCCATCAATTTCGGATCTCGCACGTACCAAATAGCGAAACCATCGCCGAACAATTCTTTTCCAGTGCCATGTACTTTATAATGTACATGCATTTCCCAATCGGGATAACTTACTGGAATTGAATTCCATAGACCACCGGCTTTACTCTGTGAATCGGATGTTAAACGAACATATCGATCGGTAACAAGTGTATTTCCAACTAAATGCCAAAATGAATTTGACGTCGAAAAAACTAAATGAAGGAATTTTGCATTTGAATACGTCATTGATAAAAACAAACAAACCAGCAGGATATGGTCGATTGAGACTATGCTCTCGCATTTCATACGAGCCAGGATTTAAATCTGAATCTTGTTCATAACTGAGATTGAGACAAAGCAGAAGCAATGTTGAGATTATCGGAAGAATTTGCATTTGTCAAGTCGAATCGAAGTCAAAAAAAGAAAAAGAAGAATATTCAGTCATGATTTCAAGACATGCGTGCACATTTGGACGAATTTCATTGGATAAAATCATCGTTTGTTCACAATGAATTAAAAGATAATTTTACAAATTTAGACAAGGAAAAATTAAATCAAGAAATAGATGAAGAGTTTTCATATCATTTTAAGTAAATATATTTATTTTTCATCTTGCTTATTCACGACAACTGTCACGCTAATTTTCTATTGGTTAATTGAATTCAAGAGTCAAAAGAAGATGTGACTTCATCATTATTTTCTGTCTATAAAAAGTTACTGGTTTCATTCGAAACAATATTTCGTCTAGTTCGATAATTTAACATTGAATTGACAATTAAAATATCAATCCTGTTTATTGAATTATTGATTTACATCTTTTCAGAATTTATTCGTCAGCTACCAGCACATTCATCTTTCTTACGAAATTACTGAATCAATGACAATGTAATTAGATTTCTTTTTCCTTTCTTGAATTTCAGAAAGCAGAGTATTTTTATTAGAAGTGAATCTTTAAATTTAATTTGTTAGTTTTTTTTTCAGTCTGAATTCGAGAAAAACCTAGACTTTTAGTGTTTTTGTTATGTTCTTGAAATCGTAAAAGAGTTTTTCTTCGATTTACACGTTTACATTAAACGAGGTAATCGGTCTGATAGATTGTTAACTCATGAAAATAAACTGCTCCTAACGAAGCTATTTTAGTCCAATTGTTTCAAAGTTCGTTTGTGCACAAATGAAATCATAGGTTCACAGATCGAATCTCCCTGAACGAACTCGACTAAGACATGATTTTCGATGATGACAACTATAGATGACGAGTTGGAATAGTAAGATTTATCTTACTTTGACACGAAACCGAGGCATTTGTCTGAGAAAATCTGTTCATTGTATTTTTTTTGTTCGTCGAAATTTAAATTCTCATTGACTTTATTTTAGATTATTTTTTCTCCGATGATAATGGAAAATAATAATGAATGGTTTGGAAATATAATTGTAAGTAGAATATAAATAACAAACATACTTGTGGTTTGGCTGAATTATATTGGATATAAAAGAATTGGACATTTTTCTAGTACAATATTCGAACTTTCATCATTGATTTCAACAATCCCCCATACGATCATGAAGGTATGCTGGTGGACAATTATTTCCCATAGAAAATCAACCTTACTCATCTAGTTTATTTGAGTTAAAAAGAAAGAAGACGGTTTTCTCTCTCTCTCTCGCTCTTGAAAAATAGCTCGAGTCCTTCCATTAACAAAACAAACAAATTTGATCATTGCAATGAATATTTTTCTTCTTTTTCAGAATCATCAACAGCAAACATATGTCACAAAGCACGATCTCGAATTGTTACATAAAAAAATCATCGCTACTGAGTATGCATACACCGAAATCTTTGCTTCAAACTGGCGTTTTTTTTCTTTTGTTTTAGTTTAATCGTAGAGAAATATCAAGAATCTAACAAAGCTTTATTAAGATTACAAGTCGAAAATGATGATCTTAAACAGCGAATTGAACAAATGGAAAAGTAAAATTCTCTATCGAATTTCATTGATTTATTTCGAATATTTCTAGTGAATGTTCAATATTCGGCAAACAAGTTACCGAATGTACACAAGAGTCTGATAATTTAAAACGAGTAAAAGAAATTTTCGTTGATTTGAATGAATTCGAATTTATTTTGTTCGATCTTTTAGCAAATCGATTTGATTCAGAACGAAAAAATTAGATTAAACGAACAGATACGTGGATTACAAGATGAAAATACCAATAATCAACATGAAATCATGGTTTTGGTATGTTGATTGAATTAATCGAAAGAGAATTCTATTGATTTTTTTTTTCAGAGACAATTCGAATCATTAAAAGATACAAATGATCAATTAAATAAGACCGTTGAAAGACAACAGAAAATGATTAGTAAATTACAACTACAAGTGCAACGTAAATCTCCGGTGTATTACAAGTAAAAAAAACATGAAAACGTGAAAATTTGAAATCAAAGATTTTCTTTTCTAGACCGAATAAAATTTCACAAGAACCAACTGAAGCTGGTAAATACCAACGAATGAAAAAAATGTTTTTTTGAATTCTATTTTTTTATTTTCTTGTAGAAATTGCTTTGGGAAAATCACAAAAATCTATACTTGAACTCAAATTAGCACTCGGTCGTTTGATGAACTTCATTGAATTGTCAAGTAAAATCGACTTTTTTTGTAATTAAAAAAAACCGAATATTTTCGATGTTTTAGAAATTGAAGTCCCATCATCGTTACTCATTCGACCTGTTCTCAAAGCACACAATATCAATGACAGTATGTTTTCGAGATACAAATTTAAACTGAATATTTGTCGTTTATTTGATTTTTAGATTTCTTAGAAACTGAACGTATTTTTGTGCATAAACCTGTGAAAAAAGTCTGTTTTTTGTTTTGTTTGAATTGGACAAATTTCAATTCGATTGATTTTAGAAATCGGCTGCTGCCATTAGCAATGATAGTGATTCGAATGTTCAAACACCGATACCGGTTGATAACACTGCAGTTATCGAAAGTACACAAGCATCGACTAGTAAAATAGAGAAAAAAACGCGAAAATCTCGTCGAAAAAAAGACGAATCTCTATCGGAATCGCTTGCCAATGAATTAGAAATGGCACTTGCCAAACAAAATCAAGAAGAATCAACGCAATTGCCATCGTTGTTTTCGAATGAGCAAGATCTTAATCAACAGTCAGATACACAACAAACTCTACATACACAATCGACCATCTCGTTCTTCACTGATGATGAAATTTCACCAGATATTATTCCACCGCCACTATTGGAATCAACATCAACTTTACAAGTCGATCATTTGACTCCAATGGACGTGAGCATACCGGAGAAATCGATAAATGATGTGTCATTTCTTAGTGAAGACGATGAAGAAAATCATCTGCCAGTATTATCTCAGGAATATATTCCACCAGTAGAAATTGAGAAAACGCCAGTGAATTATTCATCTGAGTTGTCAAAACAACTAAGTGAAACACTCGAAGAAACGAACAAAGATTCTTCATCGAATGAACGAGAACAGGTGGTAGAAACGAATACAATCGATCCGAAACATACTCAAGTTATCTATCGTTTGTTGAACGTATTAATACAATTGCCTGTACCATCGAAACATTTACGATTGGTTCGCCATCGTATTAAACCGCAACTATCGACTGTTGACAAAGTTACAGAAGAGCAATGTGATGCTAGTCAAAACGATATTACAACTCCTCAACAACAGGAGAGCATTTCTGAAGTCACCGGTGAAACAACTAATCTTTCAGAAGATCTTTGCATTGCAAATATGACAACAACCAGTGAAACATCAACTATCTTAGAAGAACCTAAGAAAATTACAGAACCAGAACCACCAACAACTGTCGATGATCATCATTCAGGTGATAAAAACACGATTACTGAATCAGAAGTGATCAGTGTCGAAACACCCATACTACCAAAACCACCAAGAATTGTCGACGATCATCATTCACGCGATAAAAACACGATTACCGAATCAATAGTGATCAGTGTCGAAACACCCATACTACCAAAACCACCAAGAATTGTCAATGATCATCATTCAAGTGATAAAAGCATAGTTACTGAATCAGTAGTTATCAATGCCGAAAGATCCATAGTAGCAAAACCTCAGGAAACATTGTCTATTATCAAACCTATTCAATTCAAACGACCACAACCTTCTTCAATCAAACATAACACGAAATCCTTTGAACAAAGTAAACCTTTCCAATCATCATTAAAACCATTTCACCGTACTGTTATCAATCGTCTTCTTCACACATTAACAACCCTACCAATAAAACCACTCGTTCTTCCATCATCCTATCCTCGATTAAAACGAAAACGACAGTCCGTTGTTCCGAAACAGTCTGCTCCACCTCCTGTTCCTGCTTCTCCTTCTCGTCCCATGCCAATTACACGTTCAACTCGTTCGTTAAATTCTATTCGAGCATGTATTGCACGTTGTAATAAACCAGCACAAACAACTCAACAAAAACGAACAACAACAACGACAACAGCTGACGTTCATACATCACCGATTTCGAAACGACGAAAACCGAATTCAGTTGAACCGAAACCGTCGAATTCATACGATTTAATCGATAAATATCTTGAGAATTCGAGCAAAGATCTCAATGAACAATTACGTGAATTTCTCGATGAAAATCTACAAAATCATTTGTCGATATTGATCGATCGTTTACACGAGATTCTTGATGATTTCCTAGTGAAAAAATGTGATATCATACTTGTACAAGTCACAAAACTTCATTCATATGAAGAATCAATCGAAGTTCTATTCAAATACATTCACAGCAAATCATCGAGCTTTCTAAAAGATTTTCTAATGAAATTAAATCAAAAATTTCAATTCGAAATTCAACAAGCACAACGATCAAACAAACGAATACAAATTCTCACGTAAAGATTTTCTTCACACAAAAAAAACCACGATTTATTTTTCTTTTCTAGTCGATTCTTGTTCATAATTTGTTCGATTTCATCGGAATCGTCCGTGATTATCTACGCTCGTCTATTCGACATTGCTTATTCTCTTTCACAAGATACTCTTGCCAATTGTCTCACATTTCTCTCCGCAGCCTATCCAAAATTAATATCCGTCGATTCACAAACAAGTTCATCGAACATTCTACTCCATCAAATTCTCATAGATTTAGCCAAAGACCAACCCTTTGAAATTACACTCGAATATCTTCAAAATCTTCTTCTTAGCTATCGACGATACACACATGATCAAGAAGATTTACTACGTTGTTTTCTACTTATCTTTCACTATCAAACATGGTCATGGTGTTCACAAGAATTCTACAAGAAAATTTTCTATCCACTTTTAAATCAACCGATTGATCAGTCGCAACGTTTGATTATTCTTATGATTTTACAATATATTTTGTTTATATACAAGACAAATGAAGATTTCCAACGTGATCATGAAACTCATCAACAAATTCGACAACAATTAACGAAAATAAAAACTCGAAATCGAGATGAATGTTTTGTACGTGAGAAGATTTTGTCGATTCTTTCGACTTGTTGTTGAAATAAACAAATCAAATAAAAATAAAAGTCGAAAAGGTCATTAACTACGCATTAATCTAGATTCTCAAAGTAATCTTACAGTACTTTTTCATCGTCCTAAAAATACATTTTCAAATTGATTTGTCAGTAAATTGTTATCATCAGCTTGATAAAGGGTGTGTCGACGAAGTCTATCCGTTTGCACAGATGTTAAAGTTCACATTTGATTTCGATTGAAATTTGTATACGTATATAAATCGAAGAATTTTCATATGTAAAGAGAAGATTTCTTTGCTGAATTCAAAATGAAAAGAACTAATGCACTTGAAGAAACAAAACGAGTCTTGAATTTAATTGCTAAACATGATTTAAATGATGATGGTAAGTGAAATGCAAGCGAGATAATTCTCGATTTGATGATTTCTTTTCTTTTTCTCCTGATCGATCGAATAGAAAAAACTCAATTAATCACCGAAACAGTTGATAATTTCAATGAATATATCAATCCCGGATTTTTAAAATATCGAAAATCATTTTCACCGGATTATGTTGCTGTTGAATGGTCAGATCGTGGTTCAACATTTACATGTGTCAAAGGAATCGAATATATCGATTGTTTAGGTGGTTACGGAATTTACAAGTAAACTAGAAGAGAGAAATTGACCGATTTGATTGATATTTATTTTAGTGTTGGTCATCGGCATCCGAAAGTTGTCAAAGCTGTTCGTGATCAATTAGAACGGCAAGCTTTACATTCGCAGGAACTACTCGATCCATTACGTGGTTATCTAGCCAAGATTTTAGCTGATCTAGCACCGGGAAATTTAAAATATACTTTTTTTACAAATAGTGGAACGGAGTCTGTTGAAGGTGCGCTGAAAATGGCATTGATTGCGACAGGACGTCGAACAATTATTGCAGCAATCGGAGGTTTTCATGGCAAAAGTTTAGGCTCATTGAGTGCAACATCAAAGTAAGACAAAATGAAAAATATTGAAAATCATAAATCGAAATACTATAGAGCTGTCTTTCGAAAACCATTTGCACCGTCTTTACATCGTATGTGTCATATACCATTCAATGATTTGAAAGCATTAGAACAGACATTAGCTTGTTTGCAATTTACGGGTGATGATGCAGCTGCTGTTCTATTAGAACCGATTCTTGGCGAAGGTGGAATTATCGTGCCCAATGATGAGTATTTTCCTGGTGTGAGACGTTTGTGTGATAAATATGGTGCTTTATTAATTCTCGATGAAGTACAAACGGGTATGGGTCGAACAGGAAAAATGTTTTGTATTGAACATTGGAATGTCGAGCCTGATCTTCTATGTTTGGGGAAAGCATTTGGCGGTGGAGTTATGCCAGCAGGTAGATGAATTTCGAAATTCTATTCATTTTCTTTTCTAAATATGACTGGTTTTCTTTTCTCAGGTGCTTTTATTGGCTCAGAAAAATTATGGACACCGATTTTTAACAATCCGTTTCTACATACGACAACATTCGGCGGTAATCCATTGGCATGTGCAGCTGCTATAGCCACGATTAATGTTTTATTTGAAGAACGTCTTTGCGATCGAGCGAAGACATTGGGAAGTTTATTCTTAGAAAAACTTCAATCGACAATTAAACCTTACACACCTCATTTGACACTCGATGCTCGTGGCAAAGGTCTTATGCTTGCACTTGAATTTGTCGATACAGATATTGGCTTTCGTGTTGCCAAAGGTTTATTTCACGAAAGAATACTTTGTGCTGGAACATTAGTAAATGCAAAAACGATTCGTATCGAACCACCATTGAATATAACTGTTGAACAAATCGACAAAGTTATTGAAGCATTGGGAAAAGTTTTGAAAGAAATTTCAATTACAGACAATTCGATGGCGAGAAAACCAATCGAGCAGAACGTTCTACAACAAACGGTACTTTCGAGACAATTGTAATAAACTTGTGTTGTGTATTTTTTTCTTTTCTTTTCTTTTCTTTTCTGTTCTCGTCCGATTTGAACGATTTTCGAAATAAATAAAAGATATAGATGCTTAGTCGTTATTCGCACTGAAGAGAAAAATATGAATCCATTCGAAGATTTAATGAAACAAACAACTGAACATGAAATGACAAGATCACAGAGTTTCGGTAGGCGTTTTCATGATTGAGATTCTTTCAAAAATGAAAGTCATTAAAGATTTTCTGAATATGCAATCAACTTCATTTCAACAACAAACACAAGTTTCAAATATCGTGAATGCAATCGGTTATGATCCAGCTCGAATGTCGAGTTTCTTAGGACATCAGATATTAAACAATAAGCCAACAACAAAACTTGAGACTATTCATGAAAATATACCGACTACAACGTCAAACGTACGGATTCTACTTAAATTATTGATTCGTTTTTCTCATTTAAATATTTGATATTTTTTTAAGTTTTCGTCACAATTATCAGCTCGATTTCGTTCAGTAGGTTATTCTGAGATTCGATTTTCTAGATGAATTTGATTCTTTAGAGTGAAACCAATGATCAACAATCATCCAGTCAACAAAATACATCTATTCGTGGTTCAGTTAGTTCATGGAGTACGATCGATAGATAATTATTTTCATAACGGTTCTTTTTCTTTCATATAGATTTATAACTGATCTGTTTGATGGCGTCGACTAGTGTCATCTACCACTATGAAATTGTTGTTTTGTCTTCTGTGTTTGAAATAAAAATTCGAAAATAGAACAAAAATTTTCATTAAAAAAATTAAAAATTACACATAAAATCAAACTCATTTGACATGAGTAGAAAAGCTGGAGACTAAGTAACTTTGAATATGTCAAGACGTGGCTACTACGTTGACGGAAACCGCTGCTTCTCACAGTATAAATCTCTAATAAATATATAGATTTGATCACTTCAATTCGAATCATCATGTCGAATCAAAAATCTGCAGCTCGAGACGAAGATTTACTTCTTCAAGATTTCAGCCGTAATGTTACAACTAAATCCTGGGCTTTATTCATCGGTAATGCTGCCGTAGTCTCTGCTATTCCTCTTTGTAAGTCGATCGAATCAATGTTTAGTTGTGCTCAAAATAATCGTTTCATTTTGCAGGGCTCTTCTGGCGTATCCATCAAATGGATATTACAGCCTATTTTATTTATTTTATTATTGGTACAGCTGCTAGCACATACGTTCTTAATCTTGCTTATCAAAATATGAAATTTATTTTAAAACATAAGTAAGAAATTGGTTTATTATCTATTGATGATCATTGCATATATTTTGTTATTTTTATAGGATCGCTCAAAAACGTGAAGAAGCTGTCAGTCGAGAAATAGCAAAACTATTCGCTAATGATAAAAACGCAAATAAAAAAGATAAAGACGATCGGTAAGAATATTTTTCAATCGTTCAATTATTCTTACTATTATTCTATTTCCTAGAGCATTGACACGTACAAACGAAGTTGCCGATTTCGAAGCAACAACATTCTCGATCTTTTACAATAATACATTCTATCTTCTTTGTCTTATTGTTTTATCATTTTTTGTTTTCAAAAATTTTTCACCAGCCATTAACTATCTTTTCTCAGTTGGTTTATCAACGGCTGTTGTTTTTCTTTTCGCAACTGGCGAAAAATAAAAAGCAAAACCAAATGAACTATTTATTCAACCGATACTTTTCATTGTTGTTATTGTTTCATTTTCCGAAAAACCAGTGTGTCACTTGTTACATTTCTTGTGCAATGAGAACGATTTAGATTATTTAGTCTTGTTCCTCTTTTCTCTTTTGTGTTACTGCTGTTGTTCGTTTATTTTAACTATTATCATGATTAGTTATAAGGCGTGGTCTAACGAGAATAAATATAAACTTGTTTTTGACGTTAAAAAAAAGACTAAAATTCAATCAAAACGATTTACTGCTATTTGAATTAGAGTAAATCGATTAAAATAAAAGTTTAATATTGATTTATGAAGAATAAAAACCTTGATTCAAGTTCGTATGGCTATGTAATCCGTATATAGAACTGATGTTGAACTATTGTGTTCTTTCTTTTTTTGTTAATATTGATTTAGTATATGTATCGATTTGAATGAATATAAAGTAAGTTAAAGAGAAAAGAAGATGAGTATAGCATTCGACCTTTAATAAAACGAAGTCAAACAGTTGATTGATTCATTCGAAATCAATGGCACGTATTATTTGGAATACGTTGATTCTCGTAATTCTATGTTTTACTAGTAATGATATTCAAAGAAAATGAATTTCGAAATAATCTTTTTCTTTTTTTCTTAAGTAAGTGATGGTGCTTTATCATGTTATTCATGTGAGAATTGTGGAGTAGCTTGGGATGAAACTAAAGCACAAATTGTTCAAACAGGCAATGCTAATCACTATTGTCGGGTAAAAGAATTCTGAAGTCAAATGATTAACACATTTATTTTCGTGTTTTTGGTTTTCAAATAGAAAACAGTAACTGGAATTTATGTGACAAAAGATTCGTCGGGAACTTGTACACCATTGAATATTCTTGGACATGGAGTATTTTGTTGTCAAGGAGACTTATGTAATTCCGCGACTAAAACTAGTTTTTCAGTTTTAATTTCACTATTTTCGACAATGTATTTTTTAATATTTCGTTTTTATTGATCACAGAAAATTATTTGCACTTGTCGTTCAATATCATCAAAATCAAGCTTAATGTTCATTTTTTGAAGAAAAAAATTTCTAGACATCTCGTAGAAAGTATTCTCTCGATTTCTATTTTCAAAGCTATTGTTTATTCGTCGAAAAACAATGACAATGCCGTCTCTATGCTCTTAGATCATAGTTACCCGGCAAACTAAAGAGATTGGAAACTGAATATTGATAATTATTGTTTTTTCTTTACCGACTATAAAAGAAAGTAGATTCTTTATTTTCATTCAATTGAATTGACAAAAGATGAATACGCGTCTAATACTTTTCTTTTGTTTGACTGGTAAAAATTTTCCTTTCAGTAAATAAATTTTGTGTGTTTTTAACTAGTTTTTATATCAACTATTGTCAACGGATTGAAATGTTATGAATGTTCGTACTGCAGCGAACCGTTCAGTACGGATAATGCAACAATTGTCCAAGTCAACGGTACTGATGAATCTTGTTATGTAAGTTTTACGAAGAAAAAATTCATGTTGAATCTCTTTTCCATAGAAAACTAAAGCAGAATCTTATGTAAACCGAGGAGCTATGTCTGATTGTGTTCAAGCTGAAGTATCAGGCAATGGTAATTGGTGTTGTAAGTCTCTCAACACTCAAAACTATGTCTCATTTTTAATCTTGTCCTTCTTAAGGTAATACTGATCTGTGCAATGATGCACAAGGAACTAGTTTTGTCGATATAAAAATCATGATTGTTCCTCTACTCATCGGAATCATAGTTTTGTTTTAAACTCACAGAAAAATAAACTGATGAAATATATGTTTTTCTTTCGTTTGCTTTTATCTGCTTAATTTTATTTTAATAAAAAAAACCGTATCGTTCGTGCAAATTCAATATCATTTATTTTCTTTTCTCTTTTCTTTGTGGAAAATGAAAAAGAATATTCCAGTTTTTTTTTCTTAAAAATCGAACGGAAGTTTTATAACACAAATTTATTTGACGTAATATCTCGATTTTTCAAGCCATTATATAATGTTAATAGATAAGTAAATACACATTTTTTATCTAATTGACCATGGATAAGATCATCACTATCGAGTAACGGATATATTTGAGCTTTTTCTCTATGAAAAATAAAAAAAAAGCACAATGTTTTATTTTGTTATTTTTTGGATTTTACTCGGCAATACGAAATGCAAGATCGAAATTAGTTTGTTTATTGTTTCGATTCAATGAATTGAAATCAAATGCTTCGGGAAAATAATGATGAATAATTGCACAAAAAGCTAAACCATCAGCAAAATCACTCGTAAAATTACATATTTTTACCGACTAATTATTCAAAAAACGAAGATCGAAATAGTTGAGTAAGTAAAATTCACTTACTTCGTAGTTTTGTGTTACGTTTTGACACCATTTTAAAAGACGTTCTTGAGCTTCTCTGTACGATAGACGAGTATTGTTAGTTGTCATTATTATTCTACCGAATAGAAATCAAAACTCAATAACGTCTGTTTATTCTGAAATATTCCGAAAAATGATAAATAGAATAGTTGACCGGTTGTCTTTTGTTTCTCTTACATTCTCGAGATTAAATTCTTGACGTCATTGATTACAATAGAAGAAGAAGAAGAAAAAATCGAACGTATGATTGATATGTATATGATTCTCAAAGGACAATAAACGAACAAAGAAAAAACTGTCTTTGAAAAAAAGAAGAAGAAGAAGAAATCTGTTCTTGTTCACTCATTCCTCTCGATAATCTTTATGTAAATGTAGTAGTTTATTTCGTTTGTTCAGTAAGAAAAAGAAAAAGAAAGAGAGAGAGAGAAGTATGTGAGGACAGATATCGAATCATTATCATCATTATGACATGTTTGTTAGTTCGGACACTTACTCTTTCTCTTATATCTATTGACCTAAGCAAATCGAATCGTGAAGACTGTGTTTAATCAATTTCCGGTCGTACGATAGAGGTGTATTGAATAATAAGTGAATCGCTAATCTGCATGATGACAAGCAAAGCAATTGTTCGCTCTATATGTACATAAGTATTCGAATGTTAAATAGAGACAAAAGAAAGTATTGAACAATTGTTATTCAGTAGATAATTGAATTAAAGGTCTTTGTGAAACCTTGCAAAATTAATAATGAGGATTAATATGCAGAGTTCGCATGGTGTCGCTCTATACACATCTGAAAAATGCCCAATTATACGATTGGTCGGCATATTTCGACATTCAGTATAAAAGAAAAGACACAGAGCCTTTTGTTTATCAAATTCAAACGTTCATAATTTTCATTATTTCATAAATCAGAAGTAGAAAAAATGTCTGGAGCTAGTTCAAAACAAGCTAAACTCGACGGTATGAAAATCGATTGATAAATAAATTGTAATTTTGTTGTGTCGTTGTTTTCCGTAGAAGTCGAAATGCAAAAAGCATTTGAGGTTATTGGCGATGTTCAGAACGAAATCGATCGTCTTAATGAACAAGCCAGTGAAGAAATTCTTCAGGTCGAACAAAAATATAACAAACTTCGTCAGCCCAATTATAAAAAACGTTCGGATTTAATCAGCAAAATTCCATCATTTTGGATTAGTGTCTTTCTTAATCATCCTCAATTGTCAAGTTATTTGGATCAAAATGATGAAAATATTTTACAATATCTTAAACGTGTCGATGTCGAAGAAGTAAAATCACAGAGAAAAAAAAACGAAGTTAAATCAATTTATTTTTGTTTAGCATGAAGATATTAAATCAGGTTATCGTATTCGATTTGTAAGTTGAATGGGAAAAAAACGATTTGTCTTGTTCTAATGAATATCTTTCGGTAGACATTCGATACAAATCCATTTTTTGAAAATGATGTCATCGTTAAAGAATACAGCGTTACCGAATCGAGCGAAACACAATGCAAATCAACGCCAATTCGATGGAAAAATGTAGAATCGAGTTTTGTTGATTAATTTGAAAGAAAAAAAACTAAAAGTCAATTGCATTTAGGAAGGAAAAAATGGTCAATCAGGACGAAAGACTGATGGAGATACATCGACTTCACGAAAGCGTGCGCTTGATAGTGAAAATAGCGGCGAACATGGCGCTTTTATGACATGGTTTGTTGATACAACAGGCGAAGCGGGCAATGATGAATTCGGTGAAGTTATTAAAGACGATATTTTTGTCAATCCACTTCAATATTATTTAGTAAATTGATAGTTTTGGCTGATAAAATTGGAGATCTTTTGTTTGCTTTTCAGGCTGCAACAACAAATGACGAAGAAGAAGGTAGTGGCGGTGAAAATGATGACGAAGAAGATCTCGAAGTAACGAAATTCGATTTTTTTGTTATTCAAAAACAATAAACGAATTTTTTCTTTTTTTAGGAAAAAGACGATGAACAAGAATAAATAACGAAAACGTTCACGACATAAAAACATTTGTATATGAATATATCCTCTATCAATAATCTTTTCTTCTTTATTTCTCATCGAGAAAAATGATTTCAACTATCTAATTATCCGGTTAGGTTTCTGTTTGGTTATTGTCATCTTCTATTTTTCTATCTTCTTAAATGTCTTGTCTTGTATCTCGAGAATAAAAGAAAATCAAATGTTTTTTTTCTCTCTAAAACAAAATAAAAACAAAAAACAAATAATTCAATCAATCGACTTTTTATAGAAAGCAAAATATGTCGAATCTACTGAGAGTAAACATATTCTTTATGATCAGCATTGTACTTATTCATGCAAATGCTAATATTCATGATTCTGGCCGACAGAAATACGAACAAATCTTATCTCTTTCAACATCGACATCGACTTGTTGGCAACAAGTTTTAGCTCTTCTACAAAAACATTGTTCAATGAATGAATTAGATAAATATCAATCAACAATCGCTTATCAATTTACACTTTGTCATCTATCGACAATGCAAACTGATCTATCCAAACTTCAGTGTCAAGATAATCAAGTTGAATTTTGTGTTGAAAAACTTCATGAACATATGAATGCATTTATTGCCTATACAGAATTCTATCCATTTGTTCAGAGTATTTGTTATGTTCTACGAGAAAAATCGGCACAAAATGATTTAATTACACATTTAACATTATTCTTAAATAGTTCTGATGAAGTTCTAACGAAATTAATTTCATCCGTTCGTTTACAAAATCAATTAACGGAAAAAGTTAAATATCAACAATACGTTCAAGACGTTATTTTAACTAATGCAAAGAAATTAAAACATTTAGCTCGAACAAATCTCGATAAAACACAACATATTTTAACAAATATTATTCAAACAGCTCGACATGAATATGATTTACTCAAACAAGTAAAATAACAATTCGTTTGAAAAGAATTCAATTTCGAATTTTCCAATAGATCTGCGCTCTCTCACAAACCATTCAAACAATCGTACGAATCACTTGTGCTTATTCATTCTGGTTTTATGTTCTGTCTATGTTCGCAATTTATATTATCACAATACCAAAACGAACTAAACAAGCAAGGTAATTCACTTGATGATTTATTATTCATCGACATATGAACAAATTTAGATCGATACTATTCGTTGGAATGTTCTGTTATGTTGTTGTTGAACGGTATTGTCAAATGTCATCGATAATCGATTTTTCTCAATGGCGTTTGATCTGTTGGACATGTTGTTTATTAATTCTTTTTCATTATGCTTATAAATATCGAAGTCGAAAAGAAATTCATCATGAACAACTCTATCGTTTAACAACGAATCTTATACAAACAGAAGCAACATTTCATCGTGTATCAAGAGAATTAAAACGAGCTCGATCGAAATCTCGTTCACGATCTCGTTCGATACGTGCACGACGACAAACGGATAAAGTCAGCTCACCACGTAAGATTCTTTAGATTCATTCAGATCAACACACATCTGTATTCTCTTTAGTCGTTCAAGACAGTCCTCAAATGGAAAACAATCCCGAAGAAAATAAAGAAAATATTATTAAACAAGTATTTCTTTCGAAAATGAATTTAAATCAATAGTTTACTTTTGCTTTTTTTTGTAGAATCATTTACTTGATGATGAAAATGATCAATCATTTGTAGTTCACAATACAAAACGTCGTTACAGTCTTATTATTCCAAAGTAAACTGATAAATTTTCATCTTGCTTATTTTGAAATCAATTCTTAGGTCGACCAACAATTCAGCTCGAATCTTAGTCAGATCTAAACAAATGAATCATAATAATATCTAATTAGTGTTCTTTTTTATATTATTCAGTCAGATTCTAATAAATTTGGATTAATCAATTTAATCGCGAATGAATTTTAAAAGATTAAAAGACATGTACATTTCGTAATGATTATTCGGTTATTTATTAAAATTATAGTAATCATAGAAAAAAAGAGAAGCTACGTTAAGATTGTTCAATAAATATAGTGCATAACTATGAAAATAAGGTAAGTTTGATATCAATGTCTTTAGTAATTAGTTTGTTGTGGATACATGAACACATTAAATTATCCCTGCTTTCCTTCGGGATACATATCCAAATGTCGACATTCCGTGAAATTAAATTTCACTAAATCACTCTTTGGTATCCAACCTTCTTGTGGTAGAGTTGTGTTTTGAAGTACTTTTGCTATCTAAACGATTATTATTAGAGAAAGAAATATTTCCATAGATTTTATCTCATTTTACTTGTTCGTTTTCTTCTAATACTCGTAAAATATTTCCACCAATAAGTTTGATAACATCTTCTTCATTCCATCCTCCTTCTCCCAGTAAATATTCAACTAATTGCGGATATTTCGAAACATCTTTTAGATCAACAGGTAAACTAAAATAAATTACAACAATAGATATTTATCGAAATGAAACAAGTACAATCGTTGCACGTACGCATCAACACCATCATAATCTCCACCAAGGCCGACACTGTCATTGCCGGCAATCTTTCTGATATGATTAATATGTGCTAAACAAATTGACAAATCAGTTGACAACATAAAAACAGGGAAAATTTAAATTACCAACAACATCAGGAATAGTTCCTAAATTAGAATCATTACATGTGACAAAGCCGGACGCAAATACCACCATAACAACGCCTCGATTCTTTTTCTTAAAACAAAAGAATCTTTTAGTTTTCAAAGATTTCAAATTGAAAATCTACAGATGACTTACGACTAATTCAAGAACATCATCATGAACATTTCGTGTATGATTACAAAGTGCATATGCCGATGAATGACTGAAGATCACTGGTGATTCAGTTACTTCGAGGACACGGAGCATAGTTTGTTTGGAAACATGTGATAAATCAACAAGCATTCCTAGTCGATTCATTTCTTTAATAACTCGTTTACCATGTTCTGTTAAGCCATGATTTTTAACATGTGTTGAATTAACACGATCTACTTGATTTTGATCAGCCCTAATAAAAAAAAAGATAACATTAATGAAAGAGAAAAGAAAAGAAAAGCTAAGACATTGTCTGTACCATGGATTATTACAATTATGTGTCAATGTCATATATCTTACGCCCAATTTATAGAAAAGTCTTAGTAATCCGAAAGAACTTTCAATAGCTTGTCCACCTTCGATACCATAGAAACTGGCAATACTTCCATTTTTAAAAGCTTCTCGAGCTTCAGCAGCTGTTTTCACTAATTTAAATACTTTTGGATATTTCTCTATGACCCGATTCATAACGTCAATTTGTTCCAAAAAACTGATGGTGGCATCTTTTCCTTGATGTTCACAACTTGTATAGATTGACCAAAACTAATAGTAGAAATATTTCATGATTAATGATAAAAGAGAGAGAAAGAGAAACAAACTTGTCCTCCAACTTGACCTGATTCTAATCGTTTGATATCCGTATGTGTTGGTGCTGTGAGATTTATTGTTTGATTTTGTACAGATTGAAGAAAATCATTAAAATCTAAATCATTGATTACATTTTGAAATTGGTCACGAAGAAACCAAGGCAAATCGTTATGTCTAAAGATAATTGAAGATATTTTTTATTTATCGATTTGCACTGAAAACTCAAAAGATTTTTGAAGTTTAAGATTTATTGATTTGACACAAATTTAACGATTGTTGCTACTTTAGAGAGCCTGGCATTTAATATATTTTTTGTACTTGACTGAAAATTATGATTCGTCAATGATTGAGAAAGATCAAATAATCACTACAGATTATTAGATAACTTTCTAACCTTTACACATTGGAGAGCGTGTTATTTAAGCAAATTTTTTTATCTGTGAGTGATATTCACGTGCAATTAAGGTACAACATTCTCACCCGTCAATCAATGGATTTGCTTTGAGTAAATTATGAACACGCTGCTGGATTGAAATTGGCGGTGTAGATTTCCGTCTGCCAACAGTTAATCCAACTGAAAGTCCAACGATAAGAGAAATTCCAGCAACAGTACCTATGCCAATCGCTAGCAGTTGTAGTTTTGTAAGTGCCATTGTAGAATTCGAAACACAATCGAGTTTGACTTGTTTTTTTCTTCAGACAATGGTAACTGTGACGTGTCCTTTATCTCTTCCTTTCTCTTAATTCTCTCTTCAGTATCAATACTAATCGAAGAGAAAATGTCGTAACTAGAGAGAGAGAGATTGAGAGAAAGAGAACACAACAAATACCAATACATCGATATGTATACATATATATTCATTGAAGACATGAGAATATTTCTATCTCTTCGACTTTCCGTTCTAAATTCCTTTGTCAATATACTTGTCTTCATCTATTTCCTCATATTTTTCTTTGTCATACCATACGATGCACTCATACTATCGATCAATGAATCTAATAGGTCATAAATATTCTTTTTTTGTCATCGACCATATTTAGACACTTGTACATCAATCAATCAATCAATAAATACCATTTCGTTAACAATAGTTATCTATAATTCTTCTTTTCTTTTTATTTGTAACATATAGTTGTTGTTTTCACACATAGACTCAGAAGAAAAAAACCAAATATTCTACTAAATAATCAAAATATCAATATCAGAACACACACGCACACACACACAATCAAAAAATGCAAGAGAATATATGTATATATATAGTAAAGTTTGAGAAAACAATTAAATTGGAATGAAATTTGTACACACACACATGCAGAATCTTTTATATCTATGTAATGTATTATTTTTATACAAAAGAATAAAGATCGAATAGAACGAAAGATAACGAGAGAGAGAAAACGAAAATCTCTCACCGGGATTCTGAATACAAAAGAATTCTTTTGCTTCTTGTTTTTTCGAGATTATTAATTTGAGAAAAACAAAACAAAACAAAATTATGGCATTGAAAACAAGATCATCTGTCCCAAAATCTAATCACCTTTCACTTTCCGACGACATGTTGGACACGAATCACTTTCCTATTGAAAAACAAAAAAAAACATCGATTAACAAAACCAACATTTCGAAAAATCTTACATTCAACCATGTTGATATACATTGCAAATGAAATAAATGCGTACAATGTAATTTATTAATTAGCTCTTGTTCATTAAATTCCGTTAAACATATTGGACATTTTTCTATGGATTGAGCGGACGCGGTCGGATCGATTTTATTGACAAAATTTATTTTTGGTAGAGCATCGATTTCAGCTTGAGATAGTCGAGATGTTATATCGAGATTTAACACACGAGATAAATGTATCATACCCTCGATACTATCGAATTCATTTTGTGTATTGAATCGACCGTAGATAAGACCGAATACAAGTTGATCGAAACTGTTAACTGCACCTTCGAGCGATTGAATCGAATCAATAACAATTTCAATCGCTCGACTTAAACGAACATGAGCAATACCGCTCATATAATCTTGAGCATTGATTGTTGTTAAACTCGACGAACTCGTCGACGACGAAGACGATGACGAGGTACTCGATGCACTTGATGGAATAGCAATTGTCGTACGTAAACGTGTGCTAACATCAACGCCTGATGTCGTCCGTGAGGATCGACGCGGACGAATCAAATCATCATTTGTGACTATATTAAATTCAGTTGTTTGTCCCGTTGTTGTTGTTGTCGGTATATTCTCATCGTCATCATCGGAAATATAGACAAGACGGTATTGTCTTGGTTGAATAGCTGGTGGCGTTGGAATTGTAACAACCGACGGGATATTCGGGAGAACGGCGATGGGATTCGATAGAGGACTTGTGAGTACTGTTGACGATAAAGTTTGATTGTTGGTTGTGAATAATGATGTTGATGTTGTTGATTGAGCAATAGGAGGAATAGGCCGACGGATATGACGTGGAGGAACTGTTGGTTGAGCTGGTGGCATTTGAGGTAATCGAATTTGTGATTGAGGTCGACGAGGACGTAGATTGTATCGAGAACGAGTGTTCGATCTCGATGCTGGTGCATTCAATGACGGGAATCGTGCTGATGGATGACGTGGATCCGGTGTTAGAGAACGATTTCGAAATGAATAACTCGTCCGAGGTGCAACAGGTGGCGGCGGTGGTACAGCGCCAATCCCTGGCGGATTGTTACGTTGTCGTTTCGGTGGACCATTGACAGACGTTGTGTTCGTCGGAACAGATGATAAACTAACTGATGCTGTATTTGTTGATAATGTGTTCGTTGAAGTCGATTGAGACTGATCGATGTGATTTTCGGTGAGATTTGTCGAACGAGTACGTTTACGTGTTGCTATTGACGGGGTTGGCATTGTAGAACTTCAATTTCTTTTATAACGAATAAAAAGAATTGTTTTTCGAAAAATACGAATTTAGAAATTGATTTCACTGCAAGCTGATGACCTGCTGTGCGGGCTGATCAACTAGCTGGAACAAGACGATGAGTTTGTTTGTTATTATTATTATTTCTCATTTCTATTTCAGTCAACAGTTCACTCCTAGAGCCAATAGACAATAATTGAACACAGATGGCGCTGTACGATTGTTTTAACAGTTGTCAAACATGATTTTCAATGAAATCAATTTTCTCAAATGAAGAAAACTTTTCAATGAATCAAAAAATCGACTGTCTTTGCTCGTCAAATAACAGAATAACAAATTCTAAGAATCTCTCGAACGAAACGAAAACGAAAAGTTCTATTGTTTTTCTTATTGGTGATCCATCTAGCGCCATCCATAAGTCTTTTGTTTTGATGTTCAATCAATCATTGTTAATAGACATTATCGATTCGATTGAATCAATGTGCAATATTTGAAGAAACACACAAATCAATATGTCAACAGCCACTGTCGATCCCATTTGGAAGGATCGAATTGAACGTGCTTTGAAATCGGTTAGCCGAACGATTGATCTACGTCAACGAGCCGATGCGATGTAAGTTCACATTGATTCAAGATTTCGATCGGAAATAAATCGTTGTTTTCGGAAAAGACCGATTTTAACAGATATTGCCAATCGATACAATGATCATCTTCGACGACCAGTTCTGATTTCTGAGCCTGTCAAATCCGAGAAAAAATCTCCTATGTACACCGATTGTTCTATTGAGGAATTAACAGGCGAACAATTGATTTGTCCATTAACAATTTTACCTCAAATTGATCATCTACCAAATATGTTTACTTATGTGTCATTACAACGCAATTTTCTCGTAAATTCACTTATTTTAAATTGAGTTTTTTGTTTTGTATTTGGTATTTCAGTGTGATACGATGACGAATCTTTCGGATTTAATCTTAGAACAAGATGATGAAGACGTTAAAAATCTCCTTATTTCCATTCAATCGGATTCACTTGCTGAACAACAACAAAGTAGAATGAACTTGATCTACATGGATTTCTATTTCTATTCATTAGATTTAGCTATTCGAACGAATTCAATCACATCGAAACGTATTCGTCGATTTTCAAAAACATCATTTTTCAATGATCGTAACAACGAATACATATTCGATGACGAACATTTCGTTGAATTACTCAAACGTTTAAAACAACAATCATTTGTCTTAACATCCGAAGATGAATCTCATCTATTCGATGCATTACTTCGTAAGTTAAGATCGTTTTCAATCGGCATAAATCGATCGTTTGTTTTGTTTAGAATTGTATCCATCGTCTGCTGATCTAATTCGTGATCGATTTGGTACAATTTTTGAATCGAAACGTTTGCCACCGAAAGAATTCACGCCTAATCTCGACAATCCTCAATTTGCTCTCGATACAACAGCTGAAAATACTTTACATTCGTACTTTATGTTATTCTGTCGTCGATGTTATCGATATGATTGTTTTCTTCATAAGGATAAGCCGGTTACGCCTGATCTAACCTATTTGCCCAAGAAAAATCCCGATGTTAATCATCGGCCATGTCAAGTTCAATGTTTTCGAACGAAGAATCCTCAGAAAAAACTCGAATTAAAACGAAGTCACAGCGAATTAATTCGAAACAATGGTTTTCATTCGAAACGTTTGAAATCCGAGCAAATCTGTTCGACGCTGACTTCCAATGGTTTCTATTTGAAATCGACATTGAAACGGCAACTCAACGACGAACTTTCGCATTGGTTACCGAGCGAAAAATCTCTCTTTCGAATTTTCTACACGATTTTCGGCGATAATATCTGTATGATCGCTCATATCTTAGACAAACCTTGTCTACAAGTTTACACTTTCTATCTTCATGAAAAACAAACGTATTTACAAAAAGAATTTCTACTCGATGTCAAAGTCAATGGAAACGGCAATCACAATCATTGTTCATCGCGTCGATCGCATTCGTCGTCGTTTCGTCGACAACGAAGTTACCAACAGATTCTTCTCAGTCATCAGAATTCTTTACTCGAACAAAAACGTCACACGTATTATCCGTGCGATCACGAATCGTCGATGCCGTGCAATGAAAACTGCTTTTGCGTACGATCGGGTAATTTCTGCGAGAAATATTGTTGTTGCTCGTCGAATAAATGTGATAATCGATTTCCGGGCTGCCGTTGTCGATCGACTTGTACAACGAAACAATGTCCGTGCTATGCAGCTGCACGAGAATGCGATCCCGATTTGTGTACATCGTGTGGAGCGAATGATTTTCACAATGAAAACAATCACGAAGTGAAAACGAAGACTTCGTGTTCGTGTCATAATGTTGCCATACAACGAAGTTTACATAAACCTTTGCTACTAGCTGAGTCAGATGTGGCTGGTTGGGGAATTTTTACTCAAGTGAATATTCAACGAAATGAATTCATTGCTGAATATTGCGGAGAAATTGTAAGAGAATTCGATTTGATTTGAATTTTTTCTGTGAAATGAAATTTTGAATTTGGTTTTGCAGTTGACGCAAGATGAAGGTGAATTACGTGGCCGAACGTACGATCGAATAGGAACGAGTTTTTTGTTCGATCTCAATGAAGAATATATGGTTGACGCGACCTATCGTGGAAATAAGATACGTTTTGCTAATCATTCAATTAATCCGAATTGTTATGCAAAAGTGATTATGGTCAATGGTGATCATCGAATTGGTATTTATTCGAAACGATTTATTAGTACGGGCGAAGAATTATTCTTCGACTATCGTTATGGTGCCAATCATCATTTGAAATTTGTTGGCGTCGAAAAAAATACCGATGCTGATCATGTCGATGGTTTGCCGTTGTGATTTGCATTTGAAAAATAAGTTCGTGTATGCTCCGAGTTTGCAGATATAATCATGACCTTTCTGTGTTTTTTTTGTATTCAGTTTATTTGATTAATTTGTTTCAATCTATGAAAATTATAAATTAAATAAATTTTGTTTGCTTTTCTACTGACAGTAATCTTGTTTTATTCTTGAATCAAACAAAAGAAAAAAATGGAACTGTCATCTTAGCAAAGAAGGTCGTTCGTACATTCGATCGGATAAATGTATTCAACGGAATTACTTTGAAATAATTCATTTTCAAATTTGATAATCTCTCGACAGATGTGACTCGATTGATTATCACCGCAACAACATTGTTTCAATTGAAACGCATGCGTTTGAATACGAATCGATCCGTGTGTTTCTCGTAATTGATTTCGATAGATTTGAATATCGTGAAAAATTTCATCTACATTATTAATAGTTTTACAAGTTTCATTTGGAATTAAATTAAGTTTAATCGCTTGTTCCATTTTTGATGTAGAAAAATAATAAAAATTTTCATAAGAAGCGCAAATATTCTTTTTTGAACATAACTAAATAATTATTTTTTTGATTAACTATTCGGTACTTGAATATTCCATTATAGAATGATAAATGAACCGAGAAAATACTCAAGAGGTGCGATGTTTGTCTATATGTTAATTGTTAATGAAATGCTCGGTTTTTTTCCTTCGTCCTCATCTCGAACACACACACACAGAAGTGTTTAATACAAATATTTTTTAGCAATCGATTCAATAACTAAATAAATGCCGATCAGAATATGTTCTTTCAAATAAAACAACAACAAACTGATTATGAATTGAACTTCTCTTTTTTCAAGCAATAAAAGAAAGACAAACTAAAGTGTTTTTTTGTAAGAAGAGAAGAAGGAAACCTATTAGATATCTTCCTTATCAATTTCCTTTTCTCTAGACTAAATTGTTTTTCTTGATGAAATACTTCGTTGACTTCTTTTAACAAGATATCGTCCCATAGTTTATATACAATCAATCAAGGTTATTGTCAAATGAATGAAACCACATAGAAATTTATTGTTTTCAACATAATGACAACGCGTCTGATTACATGTTTGTAATTCAATAGGAGCAAAAAAAAATCATGTTGTTCTTTTCATGATATGTAATTTGTTTATGTGTTCGTATCCGAAATTGAATTAAAAGACAAAATAATTTTAAGTATGCGTGCGTTTATCTCCTAATCGAATTAAGTTGAGTCAAGAGTAGAATAAAAAAAAGAAAAGAACGAAGATCTCGTTCTAAAAGCTAACATTGTTAAATCTACTAACAAAATGTCTTTTCTTCGTTCTTCTTCAGTAATGCTCATGATCAGTAATTATATCGATCCATCAAAATCGCCTTGGAAAATAAATCATTGTTGAAACTTTGGCAAATATTGTTTCACTTTCCATTCAAACATTCTCTCATCGATTAATTTTCATTCATCAAATAACGAACGGATCGCTGCATGGATCAACAAAAAACAAAACAAAACAAAACAAAAAGAAACGACCCACTGGAATACCCGACAACAGTCGATATCTCTATTGTCTATCGAGATCTTTTAAAATGAACGCAATTGCAATTGACTTTTCTTCTCTTGTTCTACTTCTCCGTTGACTTGACTCTTCTTCTCTTCTCTCCTTGGCTGCTGTTCTATCATCATCATCATCATCATCATCGTTCTTTTTTTTTTATGAGTCTATTTCCTGCTCTGCACTCAAGATAAGAAGAGAAGGAAGAGAAGTAGAAAAAGGGAGGAGGAGGAGGAGGGGAAGAAAAGGAAGAAGAACAAGAATCGAGTTTCGGAAAAGGATAGAAAAACCGACCAGGATGCTTTCCGAATACATTTAATTGTAAAAATGTTGCTTGATATTAACAGTCGGCGGATGTTTTTGTCTATTATTTTACTCATTGGTTCGTCATTAGTTGTTGGTCAACAAAAACAACGATTACCATCATCACATCGATCAACTGTTACTATTTGTAAGAAGAAAATTCAATATTTATTTTACTGTTGAATTAAACTTAAACACGTATGAACTGAGAGAGTAGATTCATTCTGATTGCTATGAATTATGAATAGATAAGATCTGTCCGTGAAAATCCATTTCTGCTCGATCAATTCGAAACATTTTTAAATATTTAATTTCCTTTTTCTTGTATTCTAGTGCTATTTACTGATTATAATGAACCATTATTAAAGTATCATACTGAATCGATTATAGCTGAGTACGAACAAGAATGGCTGATATCATCTGTATATTTACAAACGAATACGAAACTACACATCGAAACGATTCCGTATGTTTCAAGAAATCAATTGAAACTATTCGAAACACGTAACAAAATCTTTTCATATTGCTGCAATTCAATTTCTAATTTCTTCTTAGTATGCCAACATATGAATACAAGTGGTTATCTATTCGGTATTACACATTTTCGTGTTAAGTCTCCTCATTTTCTTCATACAATTCTTTCGCAAATGCAAATTCCACATATGTCAATATCGATCGTGCCGAATAATACAATCGATAGTTACACATTACAAATGCAAACAAGTTCAGATTCATTTAGTTTGGCATTAAGAGATTTAATTGATCATTTCGGTTGGGGTTTTGAACATGATAAATTAGTTTTTCTCTATGAAAAGCATACAAGTAGAAGAGAATTCTTTTATCTTAATACGAGAAAATTATTGTGTTTAAGGTTTGGAACTTCTAACGAATGTTTTACGTATGAAAAATAATCGTCAACCAACTGTTATTTTAAAAGCATTGCCCGCAGATACGAAAGATACTATTCGATCGACAGCTATACTTTCTGAATTACGATATCGAACAGATCCAACGAAGAAAATCATTCTTGCTCTTAGTCAAAAAGCTCTAGATCAGTTTCTAATCGATGTAAATCTTTTTTTTTGTATCAAAAAGAAAACTCTCTTTCGCTTGTTTTAGGCGCAGAATTTAGGCATAGTTAGCACTTATTATCATCTTCTAGTTGTCGGAGTTGTAAGTCATTCGTTTATTTTAACTGATTTCAAATTTAATTTTAAGGATGCTTTGCAATTAAATGGCACAAATTTTCATGAAAGTGGCGTTCATTTAACAAGTTTACAATTAATGCCGAATAGACCGAACGAAAACTATCGAGTTCGTTAAGAAAACGATTTTGTTTTTCTATTTTCTCTGATTGGCAAATAATTAGATCGAGCAAGCTCTATTAAAAGATGCATTCGATACGGTTAAATACATAATGAGAAAATATCTATTCGATGATGAATATCAACATGAACAAATCTATCACCAACAAGAATGTTCATGGAAACGAATGTTAACATCGACAGTTTACACATCATTTCGACAATATATTGGCGAGAGATTATTGACAATTAGTCGAAAAGTAAGACGATTGATTAACAACGAAGAAATATTTTGATTTGTTTGTTGTAGATTAAGTTTTTAGGCATAACAGGCGTTGTTGATTTCGATGAGATAGGTTTACGTCGATCGATTCAACTGAAAATTTTGGATTTAAGTGAAAGTGGAATGACGGAAATCGGTACATGGACGGATGTACATCGATTATCTATAACACAGTATGGCGTACAACAAATATCAGCTATTCGAAAACATTTACAAGTTGTGACACGAGAAGTAAAATTGAAAAAAAAACGAGCTAATGAAAATTGTGATTATGATCTAGGAAAAACCGTATGTTGTCAAAAAGATTCATTCAAATGGTTCGGTCTACTTCGAAGGATATTGTTCGTTTGTTTGTTGTTTTGTTTTGAAAAACGATCGATTGACTTTTAGGTATTGATATGCTCAATGAAATAGCGAGACGATTACAATTTAATTATTCAATTCGAATTGCGAAAGATGCAGCGTATGGAAAAGAAGATGAAAATGGGCAATGGTCGGGAATTATCGGTGAATTAACTCGTCGAGTAAAGAGAAATCGATCGTTGAATTTATTGACAAAAAAAAACGAAAACATTTTTGTTTATTTTCAGACAGCAGATTTGGGTATTGGTGCTTTGACAATAACATATCCCAGGGAACAAGTCATTGATTTTACTAAACCATTTATGACATTTGGTAAAAACAAATCAATTTTCATTGATTTATTGATTATTTTCGATTCGAATAGGTATAACAATTCTCTATCGTAAACCACAACGAAATACTCCGAATCTATTTGCTTTTCTTTCGCCATTGAAAGTCGAAGTTTGGCTATTTATGGCTATTGCGTATATAGGTGTTAGTTTATTTCTTTTTTCCATGGCACGTTTTTCTCCATACGAATGGCAGAGTCCGTATACATGCAAACGTCATAGCGAATATCTGATCAATCGTTTTACGATTGTCAATTGTTTTTGGTTTACAATCGGTTCATTAATGAAACAAAGTATATCAATTGAAAAAAAAGGCAAACAATGAGAGAGATTTGTTGTTTTTTTCGTTCTTTAGCAATTGATTACGGTCCACGATCGTTGTCAACACGAGTACTAATTGGTTCTTGGTGGTTTTTTTCATTGATTATGATTGCATCGTATACTGCTAATTTAGCTGCTTTTCTCACGACAAAACGTTTGAAATCACCGATTGATGATATCGAAGCGTTAGCTAAACAAACCGAGTAAATCTTTTCGATTGAATAATAATAATAATTGCTCTTATCGTTGTCGAATTTAGTATTCAATATGGTTCATTGAAAGGTGGAAGTACAGAGCAATTCTTTCGAGTTTGTTATTTGAAATTGAAAGCACGAAAAACGTGTGACGACTATTCGAATGTTTCTAGAGTTCGAAAATTCCGGTTTATGAACGCATGTGGCATTACATGTCTACACATCCCGAAGTCTTTCCCGAAACAACTGAAGAAGGCATTGAATGGGTTAAAAAGAAAAACTATGCTTTTCTCCTCGAATCAGCTACCAACGAATACAATGTTCAACGTCATTGTGAACTTATGCAAGTTGGTCAGTATTTCTAAATCGATTTTGGGCTTTTTTTTTTGTTTATTCAAAACGTTGTTCGCTGTTTATAGGTGGATTAATTGAATCGAAAAGTTATGGAATCGGTACAACACATGGCTCGCCGTATCGTGATCGTATATCGAGTGAAATCTTACAATTGCAGGAGAATGGCTTTCTGAATCATTTGTATATTAAATGGTGGAAAGAAAAGAATCTGCCCGAACGATGTGATGATTCTGATTTTGATTATCGAAAGAAATCGTTTACAAATGAACTTGATTTGAAAAATATCGGTAATTGAAATAAAAAAAAAGTCGAAATCATCAACTCTCGTTTTTTTCTTCTTTCGAAAATTGATTAGGTGGTATTTTTGTGATGTTAATTATCGGTCTATTATTTGCGTTTGTTGTAACATCATTAGAATTTTATATCAAAGCTAAACGACGTCGATTATTAGATGGCGTAGGAGAGATTTATTTTATTTAAACAAAAATTAATTTCATTCTTTAGAAATCAACATCGATCAAAGAACGTCTTCGACATGATCTTCATTTCGCTCTATGTACAAATTGTACATCAAGTCGGCCGACATATGTCTATGAAAAAGATGCTAAAACAATCGAAAATCTCACCGATGACGCATTCGATGATTTCAAAACGAATAGTATTCAAAATCTACCCCAAGATATTATTTCGACAGCGGCAACGATCGATCGAGAACGATTAACTGTTGTGCCGATGAATCATGTTTGTCGGCAAATGTCTTGAGAATAGTTTTCTTCCGCGTCTATGTATCTGTATGGTGTGTTTTTTTGAAATAAATACGATTTCAAATTCTCTATTTACTCATGTGATTATTGCTAACAACTCGAATGTTTGTCGATCAAAGATTGAATGATAAGATACACTACTTACTTGATGAGCAAATAGACAAATTTCGAATTTGTAAAAAACATTTTCTGAACAAACATAATCAACACGAATATGCAAATGAACATCGAGCGAACAAAAAAAAAAGATCGAAAGTAACAATCAGTTCAATCGAAAGAAGAACATGGATTGGAGACAATATGCAATGTCGTTTTGGGTAAGATGAAAACTTGACAAGTGAACAAATTTTGAATATTCTATATGGAATAAAATCTAGAATGATTATCAATTGATGATTAATATGCAATTAGCTATGTGTCAAATGTTAGCTAATAATCAGCAACAACAACAACAACAACATTCTCAACAACAAAAGAGAACATTGAAACGTTTGACAAATAAACGAGAACGAAAGGTGACAACGAATGATCAAAGAAGATTAACAACCGAAACGGAAGAATTATTATCACCAATGATTTGTCATGATTATCATGATTTAGAATATCGACCTGTTACAAGCGAAATCATGGAAAACTATTTAGCAAAACGTTCCCATCGGACATTAACTATTTATCATGCGAAAGTAGCACAAAAATCTTATGGCAACGAAAAAAGATTTTTCTGTCCACCACCATGTATTTACCTTTCTGGTGCTGATTGGACTACAACTGATTCAACAGCATCATCATTTCATTATCAAGATTCTCTTTCAGCTAAGATTTCCATTCACGATTCTAATTGGCAGAATCTATCGATTGATGATTACGGACCAATGAAATACGGTTCAGCTCGAACATTATTCATTTCTGATTCCGATAAACGGAAATACATTCATTTAAATATCCAATTACTCAGCGAAGATTCGACTCCTATTGGAATGTTTGCAAGTCGAAAGATCAAAATCATTTCGAAACCATCGAAGAAAAAACAATCGCTTAAAAACAATGAATGTAAAGTCAAGCTTTCTTTTTTCATGCGAGAATTAATTGAATTTATTTTCGATAATAGTATGTATTCAATCGGGAACCAATGTAACTTTGTTCAATCGTCTTCGGTAGGCATTCAATTCGAGATAACATTGAAAGATGATGTTCGATATTTAGAAGTCAAAATGTTAGCACGAGATTTCTGCACGTCGATGAAGACGAACAATTCTATGCGAGTGCACAACAATGGGGATCGTTTTCGATTCATTTACTGGATAATAATAATGAGGATGATGGTGATGATGACGATGATCGACTTTCGAACGAAGAAAAATGCATTCAATATGGTGCAACAGTGAAATTTGTTTGCTCGAGAACGGACAGATCATTACCGGATTTAGTAAGAAAATGTTTTTTTTTTATTTTCGTCAATTGATTTTATTCGATGTGAATCTATGAAAATAGATTATTCGAAAAGTCGATAAAAATCGTGTACTTCTCGATTGTGAAGAACCTGTTTCTCAACTACATAAATGTGCATTCGAACTGAAGAATAACTCATCACAAGAGCACATTTATTTAGCAATAGAAAACGAACGAATTATCAAAACATCGGTAAATTCACGTTTCAAAGAATTATCGATTAACAACAACCTAATTTATTTACTCAATAGGGTGTACTGTGTCCGAATGAACCATTTCAAATCGATATCAACGATTCTGCTTGTTGGACAATTATTTCTACTGATAAAATCGAATATAATTGGTACGAAAGTCAAGGACCTGTATCACATCCGATCACTCCAATTCCAATAGCAAATCAACTGACCGTATGTTACTAAAATTGATTTTCTATTCCATCGAGAAAAAAAAAGCAAACAAAACATTCATCTAGATAAACAATGAAGACACACGTTCAATGGTCGAAATCACTGGCGAGAATTTTAGTCCAGGTTTATCTGTCTGGTTCGGTGAAATCGAATCACCTTCGACTGAATATCAGTACGAATCATTCTCATTTCAATCTCAATTTCATATTCATTCACTGATTCTCTAGATCAACACAAACAATCATCGCCGAAATTCCTCATTCGATTTCCAATAAATCCATCTCGTTCGTCCGTCGCGATGGCATCATCTATCCGACTTCGTTAACTGTAACATTCTGCGAATAGTTTTTGTTTCTTGTACTTCTTGTTTATTCAGAAAAAGAAAAAACAAGTCAACACAAAAGAAATGAGAGTCTAAATATACATTATGAATACACTCATGATAAATGGATGCACTGTAGCGTATTTTAAACAAACAAATAGAAAACACTTGATTACACGAAAAAAAAACAGAAACGAACAAAAAATACACGTATATATGTAATGAGAGAGAGAGAGAAATGATTATTTATGTACATGTTGGAGTTGATAACAATTCTGTAGTGGATGATTGAAGAACTAGAATGCAGAAATGAATTCATGTGAATAGAGACGAAGATTAGGAAAAGTTATACTTGATGTTGCATTGAGCATCGGTTTTTGTTTTCGAAGAAATATTTTCCGTTGTTTTTCGACTTTGACTAATGCACTTTTGAGATTAAAAAAGACTTTTTGACATTCTCGCATACGATCTTTCAAATGATTGATACGTTCATCACCAGTTAGATTATTATCTAAATACAAAACGAACTCAATGTTTTGATTTTTTCCGTGCTTCGAATCGAATCGACTTACTTAGATCGAGAAAATTATACCGACTGGGTCGATGTTTGAACATATCTTTCAATTGCTGCCGCATGGTGGCGCTCGACGGCGAACTCGAACGATAATCATCATTTTCATAATCTAAATTCGATTGTTGAGTGGCGGACTTCTTGCCACCGCGTCTTCCTGGCGGTCGATTGCGTTTAACTAAATCAAAGATTTCATTTTCGAAACGAATTTCTTTTCGAATTTACTTGTCGAATTCTCGTTGATCTGTTGATCAGTTGAATTTGATCGATTCGATGATTGATCAATATTTATCAGATTATCTGCATTTATATCTGAATTTACATTGTCGATTCTCGTTTTTTTCTTTGCTGAACCGATTGTATCTTTGGAATTGTTCGAATCACGTACTGGTCCGCGTTTTTGTTGGCGTGTCGACGGTCGACGATGGCCGAAGGCGTGCGTCGGCGATGAAGCCGAAGCCATGGCTAAGATATTCGTCGATGGTGTGAGCCGATCGAATGGAAGACTCGATGGAATTTGAAATGTCTGTTGACTATCGATGGTTTCTTCTTTGACATGAAATGGATACGGATTTGATTGGTCATGTCTACAGATAAAAATCAATGATTCGAATGAAAAAAAGTGAATGAAATGAATTTACTGATCGGTAATAATCGGAAAATTTTCTTCGTTTTTTATGTTTGTTGTTGGTTCGATCTGAAAACGAAGCGGAAATTGAATTGAACCGAAAGATTGAGATGGTCTAGTTTTACTTTAGTGTTCAATGATGTTGTTCTCGAATGTCGTCGTTTCGGACTTGTTTGCAGGAGATTTCCTTCTTGTTCGTGTTCTTCGTTGATTTCGTTTTGATTCGTTAGATTTTCTGCAATTGAAGTCACACGATTGACTGACGACGACGACGACGAAACAGCATCGTCTTCAGCCGATGAAATTGTTTCGACTTGATTCCAATCTGCAAATTCGAACAAAACAATCGAATTTATTTTTGTTTTTTGAGAAACTCGTACTTTCGTTTTGTCCTTGACTGTTATCATCAACATCAGATTCTTCGGTTTTCGTTTTGTCTGTGACGTGACTTTTGTTTGATTTCGTTGGTTCATCGTCGTCAGCGGAGATTTGTTCGACAGAATTATTGATATCGGATTGCGGTTGACGATTGGTACTGATTTGACTAGTTCGACGCGGCCGTTGTTGACATGAACTACTTCCATTCGCCGAATCTTTACGTTCGATCACACGATCTAATTTAATCCATTCGTCATGACGAGAATTCCATCCGTTGTAATGAATGAAAAGTTCTTTTTTATCGTCGTTTTTTTCTAAACATCGAGCAGGATATTGTTTCGTTCCATGTGAACCCCAAGTGACGATGAGAATATCATTGATTGCGATATCTTCGTAGGTTAAATGAGTATTACGACGCGTCGAGACACTTTCCGTAGTCGAAGTTTGCTCACTGAATGTTTCGATGCTTTCTTGAGATGATAACGAACGTCGAGTGCGTTTCGATGGTGATAGTTGTTCGTCGATTTCGGACGTATAAATTGACTCCGAAGGGTCGTCAACATGCGATCGTTTATTGCTTTGAGTTGGTGGAGGTTCGAGTTCGGCAGGTTCCTTGGTTGATAATGAAATCACCGAGATTTCTGCTGGTTTGATATCAGCAGATGCATTCGTTGCTATTGAGGTTTGAGGCTGTTCGTCGACAGTTGACGCAGGTAGTGGAGACGCTGATGCAACGGGTAATGGCGAACCGTCGCGTGAAACGGATTTTTTAAGCGCTTCCGAGAATGTCGGACGTGTTGGAGACGGTGTGTGAGCTTTGCTGTACGGATCATTGGGTGCTGAAAGTCGAAAAGAAAAAGTTTTTAGTTTATTGAAATCAATGACGGCAGAATTTACATTTCGAAACCGGTGAAGTTTCTTGAATTTTAGGGATTTTCGTGGGGAGATCTTTGGTTGGCTGTTTCTTGGGAATTTTATCCAAGGAAAGTGCCGGTTTTTTCCTACAAACAAAAAATAAAACGATTCGAAAGAGAATGATCGATAAATCTCGGCTTACGTTGCGTCGGAGAGTTTCGGTATTTTCATTGTTGATGATGCTGGAACAGGTTTCGTGAGATTCTCTTCGTTACTCGTCGGTTTCGGTTTTTTCACTGGTATTGAACTTGGAATTGGTTTCGTCGATGACGAGTTGATCTTGTTGGTTTTAATCATTCGAGCATCGACCGATGACGACGATTTCGCGACACCAATTCGGTCTTTGTTGATTGTGGACGTTTGAGATTGACTAGGCTTGGATTTGAACGGTGGAACTGATGACGATGGTTTCGGAGCTGATGTCGATGCTTTGGTTGGTTCATTATGCGAATGTTTGTGTTGCTGATGAGTCGGTTTAGTTATCTGAGAAGTTTTCGATGACGAAACAACAGGTTTTTTGACGGCAGATGATGATGACGAAGAAGAAGAAGGAGCGGACTTCGATTCGGTTTTAATCGGAATTGATTTCGTATCTGCAGGTGTTTTCTTTTTCTCATCTTTATTCGAACTTGGCAAGTTCGGTTTTTTAACCGATTGCGGTTGATTTGCTTGACCTTTGGGTTTGGCTATCGGAATTGTGATGGTTAATTTCGATTGCGCCGATGCTGAGATTGGTTTCGTATTCGTTGAGATTTTCTTCACCTCGGTTTTGCTCGAAGTTACCGACGAAGTTTGCGTTGGTTTTTTCGGAACTGTTGCCGATGAAACCGCGGTTTTCTTCGGCGTTATTGTCGGAGGAGGTTTGGATTTCGCTTTTGAATACGTGTGTGGCGACGACGAACGACTCGAATCATCGGATGACGATTCACTTGAAGATTCGCTCGACGATTCCGATGAACTCGATGAAATAACGTTCGATGGTTTGACTTTGTTCGCAGGTTTTCGACCGACTGGCGCCGACGAAGTTTTGCCTGTTGATTTCTTTGTTGAGCTCGTGGCTTTCGAGTCAGTTGAAGGACGAGATTCATTGCTTTTTCGAGATCGTTTCACCGATGCAGGCGATGGTTTGATTTTGCTTAGTTTCTTTTGATTTTTTTCTTCTTCTTGCTGTTGTTGTCGAACACGAATCAAACTTCGACGAGATTCACTTCCCATACTCGTTCGGCCGCCTAAGTACGTGCTCGGAGCGTTCATCGAGCCTAATTTCTTCGAGAGATCTTCATAGGCAAATAAATATTTTTTATATGCTTGTTCGATTGGTCGACCGATATCCGAGGAGATTTCACCTGGTAGACCCATTTTAACATGAACTTTATCCCATTGATCGTTTTTTGTCACTTTATTATAACCGCCAAACATTCTCACGATTTTAAATAATCGATGTAGATCGAGATCATAGTTCTGTACTTTCGGTATGTTATTAATCGGCGTGCCTCGATCGTCCATAAAGGCGAACAATTGAGCAACAAACGAATCTTTTTCTTCGGTTGTTTCTTCATCGATTTCGTCTTCATCATCCTCATCATCGGACTCGCTCGAGCTCGATTCCTCCGAACTACTATTATCTCGATCACTTCCCGTTGTTTTCCCATCTGTATCATTCGATTTCTTCTTTTTCTTCTGCCAAACAGCTGGTATTTGATTATATTTAATAAACTTCTCGCACGCCTGAGTCGCTTGTTTCGCTGTCGATCGACACAGCGTTTGAATTTCCGGGTTATTCTGATACTGATGAACATCGTCACGTGTATGAACGATATATTCTCTTCCGTCGACGAAACTTCTCACCCACATATAATCAGCCAGAGCTTTCCGTTTGAGAACCAACGCTGGGAAAACCGGTTGATCGGAACTGCCTTGTCGTTTAATGGCGACGATCGAGCTGATGTCATTGGCGTTGCTGGTTGTTGGCTCGGTTGACGCGCTTGGCAACGATGCAGGAGGTGAGGTTGGCATTTCTTCGAGAATTCGTTGTTGACCGAGTTGTGTTTGATATAATCGAACGCCTTGTAAACATAAGGACGAACGTCGGAGTGATTTTTCGTCGCCATCGTTGAAGACGACTGTGTAGATGCTATTGTCGATGATTTGCTTGATTGTTGCTTGTTTTTCATCGGGATTTGGTTGATTGATGAATGCAGCTAGGCCACTACGAGAATAATGAGCTTGAGAATTGGAATCGTTCGATTGCCGACGATTCGATGATGACAAACGAACGGTAACCGTGCTGCCGATTCGTAGTGAAGTCGAATGAACGATTTGTTCTTCGGATATTGTGATTGTATCGCCACTATCGAAGAGAGTTACTTTTAGTTTAACTTGTTTTTCAATGGCTTTGACTTGTGCTGAACAAAAAGCTCCACGATATTTCGCACTGACTGAACAGCCAATTGGTAAATAGGCTTGATCAGTTGATGAAGGATGCGTTGTTGATGTTGTCGAAGAATTATTATCATTTCTACTGGTTTCATCATTTGACATCGATGGAGATGGGGACGAAACTGTACGTCCGTCTCGTTCTCCGGGCATTGCAAAGGTATGATAAACAACCTACAAGAAATGTGATGGACAAATAAATGAGTGCGATTAGATCTCAATCAATCGAAAATGCAAAATGACGTGACATAGAAAGAGAAAAGAAGACAGAGAAGAACTAGACGAAGAGGAAAAAAACAATAACCATCACAATTGGTAGAGAAATAAGACAAGAAAGAATGCAAAAATTGCCAATTGGATGAAACAATCGACAATCGGAAATTTTCCAAATGATAGATGTCACATGTTGACAAATTTATTGTTCGATTTTAAGCGCGTAGAGAAGAGAGAATTGATAAAAAAAAAAGATTTTTCATCTTTCGATAAGTTCACATGTTTTTTATTTTATTATTATTATCATAGATTGAAATGGGCTTGACCGTGCCAGTTATTAATTATTCATCATTCTCAACTCTTCCGTTAGATTTATCATCATCAAGTAAATCTTCATCGATCAATATACAATCGAAAATCAATCAATTATTAACGAAATTTCTAAAAAATGATCAAAATTCTTCAACTATTATAAATAATAATAATAATAACAACGAACGTTTACCATTTACTCAACCATATTCATCAGTGATAATACCAACAAAAATCGAACAATCAGTTGCTTATCAATATGCAAATGAAAAACGATTGAATGCAATTAAACAAACATCGAACAGTAGTCATCTTCGGCGATTACAAAGTAAACCTAAACTACATCCGATTTCCATCGAATCTAAATCACCAATTTCATCGTCAATTGCACAACGAATTGAATCTCTTAAAAAATCGATGCATCATTCTCGTCAATTAGAAGTCATCGAACCGATTCAATCTCCTGTTCCATCAACAACAAATTTGGCTCATAAACAAACTCAAACAACTGATTTACAGTTAAATGCGTGCGAACTTCACCATATTCATCATCATCATATCCATTCATCAGCATCATCTTGGTCATTTTCATGGCGAATATGTTTGTTTTTGCTCGGATTTTGTTGTCTAATTTCGCTTTTTCTTATTGAATTTATTACAATTTATTTTTAAAAAAAAAGAACATGAACGAAAAACTTTCAATGGCTTTCTTTTTCTTTAATTTATTCTGTCATAAAAATGTAAACTAGACTGTTTCTTTTTATCGATATAATAACGTATCACATGTACATTGAATGATACCAAAAATAAATTGTGAAAGAAATACACATACACCGGGTTTGCAGTTAAATCGAATGAGAATTCCAAAGCACTTGCTTAGGTTTCATGTTCATTACTATTGATTTGATTTGATGATTGTTGATGATTTTGAGAGAAATCAATAGCATCATTAATCATTTGTAAACGAATTCGAAACGAACGTGACGCAAGTGCAGTATATTGAAGAAGTTGTTCGATTGGAAGTAAACTTAACATAATCCATGACCAATTCGGACCGTCAACTGACACGAAAAAATCTTTAGTTGAAATCATGTTTTGAGCTGTCTCTTCTTACTTGATCCGAAAGTCAAATCATCGCATTCAGGATAGGTTTCTAATCGACGATTGATAAGCGTTTTTCTGACTGCATCAAGTTTGTCATACCAATGACGAACACGATTATAAGTTTGACGATTTAATTGAAATAAATCTAAACGAATGTTATTCGATTTCAATGTTTTCTTGAATTATTTACCATCGAATTCATGTTGTTCGATTGGATGATCTCGAACGAGTTCGACTCTCGCAGTATGATATCCATCACGCATTCCACGTTCGAGAACATGAAATCGACGTTGTCCAATGGTATCGACAATCGATCGACCATCTTGAGTATATACCAATCCACGAATATAAAGCAACGTACCATAATCTGCAAATGTTCTTTTTTAAAATCAAGGCAAAGAATTAGTTGAATTTTGTTCTATTGAAATAATTTCTTACTCCGTCTGTTCATCGTACGTACACATTCCGAATGTACGCGATTGAGTTTCGATCGTTCGTCTCATCATAAGACGATAACGTGGTTCGAATACATGTAAAGGACAAACACAATTGGGAAAGGCCAAAACACAAACAAATATCGGAATTTCGAATATAGTCGTTTCAGTATTATCATTTGGAATCAAAGCACTAGACAACAAAATATCATAGAAATAGAAAAATTCATTTTTCGTACTATTTACCCTCGAAGATTTTCTTGTTCATACAATTGTTTTCTTTCTTTACATTCATTTGGAAAATATTTTTCAATTATTTTCGAAATGGTTTCTGTTTGATTGACATGAGACTGTATCAACATTGGGAAAAACTAGAAGAAATTCGTATTTAATCAAAAAATAAAATAAAATATCGTTCTGCTTGTTTCATCATACTTCATCTAATGAAGTTTTGCAAATTGGACATTGAATTTGTGTGTTATCTACTGAACGTATGAGACATTCGCGACAAAAAACATGTCCACATGGTGTTGTAATAGGAAACCATAGTAAACTAAAGCAAATTATTGTATTCGTGTTTGAAGAAAAGACAATTTATTTACTTTACACATATTGAACAATCGAAATTTCGTAGATTTAAATTTTTATAATCAAACAGCGAGCACATACAATTCTCTGTTGATTCTAAAAAAAGAAACGCAATAGAATGGCATGTGAAGATGAAAGAAACATGGTAATTACGTGATGGATTGCATAGAGTTAAGTCAGCATTATCAGTCCCTAGAAAGAATATTAAAAAAACAGATTATTTTTTGCCGCTCAATAATAGAAAACAAATTTCCATAGAATCCTCAATCTATTTTTTCCCTACTGAGTACTTTTTCATGAATAGCGACCTAAGATAGTTATGAATGTTTTTATCTATTTACTACGGTACATGATTAACAAGAAACGTCAAACTTATAAGTATTGTCATGTAGGCGGATAAAAGAAATACTGCGTTCGGAATATAAATAGAAACAAATTTCTACCTAAATTACTTGTTTCGGAAGTGGGATTTTGATAGAATGTTGCAATATGAAATTGTCTTAATTCTGAGTCCATATTTGCTAGTGTCTCTTGATCGTCGTCACTATGTATAACAGCATGAAGATGCTGAAAAATACATCAATAATTCGAATTTTTTTCTTTCGTTTTCTCTACAAACCCGAGCCATTATCTGTTTGGCTGTTGAATCTTCAGGATCAATAGCAAGTGCTTTTAATGATGACATTAGAGCAGCTGCAAGATGTTTCATTTCGAATAAAACTTCACTGTGACGTAAATATCCCTGAAAATATTAAATCAAAGATATTCAATACGAAGAAGAAGGAAATCTTCAAGTACTTTATTCCATAAGGGTCGAAGTGATATAACATGCGTGGTATCATTTAAACTCTCATCATATCGTTGAAGAGCAAAATACGCTTGTGCACGAAAGTAGAAAGCCAAATGATTATCATCAACTAGACGAAAAGACAGAATAAATATTTGAATTGAAATCATTTTTGAATTTACATTGATCAACAATTTGTGAATAGATGTCAATAGCTTTTTGATAATTTCCATTGAGATATTCTGTTTGTCCTTGATAGCACGATGAGAGAACAGCGTATTTTGTTTGAAATCTTTCCGAATGTTCGAATAGATCTTGAAGAAAAAGATTCTTTCGATAGGATCTTTCGCGTGCGATCATAATCGGTGATTGTATTTGTCCTTGAATATCATCCGGACATCGTGGACAATTATTCGACGTGACTATCTCTTGATTAAGCAGACATTGTTTACAAAACGTATGACCACAATAGAGAGTTAGAGGTTCGTAGATTAAATTTTGACAAAATATGCATAGAAATGGACACGTATTGCTTGCTGTAATTGTCGAAGACATTTGTTGAATAGCGATCTGTTGACAAATTGGTTCGAGTTCTGTGATTGTATACGAGATAAAACGCGTGCCTGTACGTTTTAAATCTCGTAGAATTTCATGAAAACGATTGATTACTAAAGATGTAGTATTTGATACTGTTCGATGATCAATTTTAGTTGTTAACAATGATTGTGATTGATGATGTTGTTGTTGCTGTTTGGAGGATCGATGTGGAATACGACGAGTTCGAGTTTTTCTTACCGCTGAAGAATTATGTACAGGATACATAGTTGACTGAAATCAATCGAAATAGACATTATTTTGTTATTCTAATGTTAATGAGCAAAAAATAGAATAAAAGAAATACGCATTTTTTATACGATACAGAGAAAAGTTCTTAGAAGTGCTTATTTGACCTCAATATGAAGCAAACGCTTCTTACGTGAGCATCGTCTATCGTTCGTTCTTCAATTTTTCTCTTTTTTTTCCTCTCGTCGGCTTTTTTCTTGCGTTCCTTCTCTACAATGTCCTTCGTCGACTGATTACAACATCGGTTTTATTCAGTATACGACTTTGGCGTTATGTAACTCACATTACCGAGAAGTTCCTACAACCATTATGACCTCAAATTCTACAGCATATTATGTAATTATATCCGAAAAGAGCATCAAAAGAAAAAAAAATTAAATATGAAATACCAGGTTTCTATAATAAGCATCGTCGAAAATGAATGCACTGAAAAGTAATGGAATACTTATCTAAGGTTACGTATTTTGTAAGAAGAAAAAAAACAAATTATTATATAATCAATGTAAAAAAGAGCGAAACGAAAGGGTATGTTGTTGATATGCATTGAAAAGGTGAAAAATAATCGTGACATATGAAAAGAAAAGAAATTTCAATGACATAATCAGTTGTTTTTATCTAGTTAATGATGAAAACTGTTGATTTTAATCATTTCGTTCCGTATAATAAATAAGTCACATGAGATAGTTAACGTTCTTTTGACCCGCCAAAAATGTTTATTTCATACAGGGAGCAGAAAAAAACGAACTTACTTTTTTCTGACAGATAAAAATACAATAAAACAAAACGTATTTACATCGAATATTTATACTAGATTAGACATTCTTTCAGTTTGATCTAGAAAAAGATTTATTATCAATACTATGATCATTTCAAGAGCAAAGAAAAAACACAAGATTCGTTCGATGGTTAACTTCTTCGTGTTGTTTTTATGAATAAATGAGTGAAGAGAAAAGGCATTCATCTATATTAACAAACAAAAGTGATAGATAGCGAGATAGGCAGATACAAAAAAAAATGAATGAATGAATGAACGAATAAATCAGACATAACAACGGTATAAAGAGAGATTTGTACATATAAGAGATATTTCGTTGAGCACCAAATTCTTCTTTCACAGGTTAATTATTTCTTAATTTGTCGAGTTAATGTTGATGCAACATGGCTCGATTTCGACATTAATTTTGTTTTAATTTGTTCGGATTTTTTTCTCGATGGTGTTAACATCGATGATGGTGTATGATAATTTTGCAAAGGTAAATAATTAACACCGTCAGGTATCGTATGTGATGCTTGTCGAGTCCATTGATCATGATTATTCATATGAACTAATTGTAAATACCAGGCAAACATTTGATGACGATCAGCAAAACGAAATGCTACGCCAAATACTGACGAATCATTGTTGTTTTCGGGCTGAAGAATGGTTAATGTTCGATATTCATTCATATCGAATGGAGTTACATATCGACGATCAGCACCGACATAGACGAATATATCGTCGATAAACCACGAGAATATCGGTGTTTGTTGTTCGGGAATCGAATCTTTTCGACCGAGTGTGCTCGGTGAAGACGATGTTGATGATGAATTCGCAAAACGTGATTTCCATTTCATGGATTTTTCATTCGATATTCGATGAATATGAAGATAAGTTTGATCGAGTATCCAAAAGCAATTGACCCATCGTTTAGCACTGGCATCGAAATATTCGCATTCAACCGACGATAGATCATGAGAAGTTGTTTGTTGTTGTAAACGTTCTTTTTCGAATTGAACATAATTCAATTTGACAACAAATGTTGCTTGCCGATTGAGATCTTGCGATAGACAAGTTCGATAACGTTGTAGAACATTCGAAATCTGTTCTTTCGAATACATTGGTCGTTCGAGATTTTGATCGATAATAACTTCGAATAATGCCCAAAAGAAACAATCCGATTTTTGAATTTGATTTAATAGTTTTTCAACGACTGTTTCAGCTGTTGTTTCTTGCTCGAGAATATTTATTGCGTAACCATTGAGTTCATCGGCACGTGACTCGAAATAAACCGAAACCATTGTACCACTTAGTTTTCTCGGTTGACATTGATTTGTTCGAAGTGAGATCAATGTTTCAATACATTTCTTTTCGTGTTCGAGTTCTTCATCGGTTACATCGAATAATTCACGATAATATTGACAAAGATTCGTCATGATTTCAAGATCAGCTTGAATCGATGGTGTGACACGAGCGTACGACGATGAAAGAGTAAAACGTGGTGATTGAAGTGATGGATTTCGTTTTAATTTCGATGGTGTCGATGAATTAATCAATTCTTGACAATCACTGAATTCTTCTCCGACAAGTTTTATCGATTTCATATCGATATCATCCATCGATGACATATCTCGACGATCATTGGCATAGTTATTCATTGGTGTCGATGTTGTTGGCATAGCATGCGCAATAATACATGGTGCAAATGTTGAAACAAGATTCGAAAGTATCATACTATTCTTATCGGCTAGCATTGATACGGATTGAATATGTAGTAACATTTTTCTCAATGTTGAATAATGAATTGGATAGTTTTGTTTTAAATCAACGAGTAAACCACGATAGTATTGAATTAATTGTTCGGGTGTTGTACTTGGATCGACTGTTGAACGTAGCCAAGCATCGTATTTTTGTCGAGTACCAAGCAGAGGAATATCTAATTGACGAAGAAAACGTTTTAAACCATTGGCAACATCGTGTTCAGTATAATTCTCTCGTGTTAGATTGGTATTAAATGGATCGTCGAGAAATTCGTTGAGTAATTGTTTGATTTTGGTTTCTTGTCCTGCTTGACGATAGATACCTCGAGTTTCGAGACCATGTTCAAATATGAAATTAATAAAACGTTCAACAAGTACGGGCACATTTTGTGATGTTAAAATTTGACAATTTAAATCGGTTAATGTTTTAACTTTTGTTGCTTGACGAAGACATGTATATAGCATATCGGTTAGTTTAAGAATTGGCGATGAAAGATAAAGAAAACGATTCGAAACAAGACAAAGAACAACACCAGTGAATTCATTCGTTTTTTGATATGTTAAACTCGAATATTTTCTCAAATCGACTTCATCAAATATCGTATCCGAACAAATAACAAATCGGCCCGAATAAACAATAGCAATGACTTGTTGTTTTTCAGCATTGATGCCTTCTTGAACATTTAATTTGGTGAGAAGAAAAAAATCTGAATAGATAATCTGATGAAATGTATACTGCCGTTTAAGTAATTCACGTATCCAGAGAGCACGATCGAGTTCATTGGAAAATATCCAAACATATTCATTGAATGAAACTTGATCGTCAACAAGAAGAATACATTGACTATTGATATTGATCGTTGGCGTATTCATTGAACGAGATTTCAAACTAATCGAATTGACAGATTGATTACAAATTGCAAGAACATTATTAAGATCGATTTCGAATAAATAACGTTGAGTTGTTTTATCCATCGAATGAGTTATCGACGAGATTTTCATTCGATCATTTTCGTAACGCGTAAGAAATTCTTTGAGAATACCATGTTTAGTTACTAGATGTACATTAGTCTCGTATGGTTGATGAATAATTTCATCGGTATTCGATTTCGTTATATCGAATTCCGATAAGCCCCCATTAGCGAGAATCAATTTCATTTGTTTTATTTGTTGATATCGTTTGGCATGATCGGCAACAGCGAACATTTTCTGTGAATAATTAGCGTCAGCACCTAACATTAATAAATGCAATGTTTTTATGCAATCAGTTGTTTCGACTGATTCATAAAGCATTTGATTGAGTTCAAATTGAGTTGGATTTTGTTGTTCGAGTTGTTCGAGAAAGATTTTCTCGAGATATTTCTTTCGAATATACTGTTCACGTTGTTCATCTGTCGACGATGAATTCGGTTTGATCGAATCATGAAGATTTTTCTCGAGCAAACGATTCGAATATTCATTGCCGAATTCATGTAATAAATCGATTAGATCTGGGTCACAATCCTTTGCTAAAAGCGATTGTATCGTAAGAAAATCCGATGTTAATTTTTCATGAATAATTGCACAATTTTTACAAACAACTAAAAGCCAGGACATTAATGTCATAGTCGGATTTTCACAATTACAATCGGCACATTGACAATTGCTATGATTGAGACGAACAATTTCGAGATAATCAATGGTTTTATCCGAATCTAGAAGAAATATATTCAAGTTGATTATTTGAATTTTCAATAAAACACAAAAACAAACGTGATGAACGAGGAATAATTCCGTTATCAATTGATGTAAATGCATAATCATTAATCAATGGTTGTTTATCATCGATTGATTCGGTTGAATAACTAGAAATAACCTTTTTCGTCTTTGTTTTTTGTTTCAAATGTCATCTTACTAATTTTTTGTTTCATCTTTTTTAACTGATCGAAGCAATTGCTGCTGATGAACATTGACTTGTTGTTTGAGAACTTGATTTAATTTCGTAAGAAATTTTTCTTTATTTTCCGATGTTGTATTCACAAGTTTCGTTGTATCCTGAGAAGAAAACGAAGATTAGATTTTAAAATAATTCCAACAAACAAACAAAAAAAACTACTTCGTCTTGGTTCGTAATCATTTACTTGACTCTTTTTTTTCTCTCGTGAAAAATAACAAAACTGACGCGAAGAGAAGAAAAAAACACAAACGAAATAAGAAACAATCTAAGCACGGTTTCGTTTTATTGCATACTTTTCTGAGTCATGACGTATCTTTTTTTTTAATCAAAGAAAGAGGAAGAAGTTTGCTTTAATTACCGAGCTAGTCGATTGCTGTTCGGGATACGAATAGTACGTGGAATCATCCGTTTGCGATTTAGGATCTAGATCTGGAATGCAATCGAGTGAAATATTTGGAATATCTTGACTGTCGTCAAACGACAGATTCGATTCGAGAATAAAATTTCGAGAAAATGCCGGAGGCGTGACATAGATCTGAGCTGGATCGAGAGAATTCGGTGGAGTCGTTGTATGAAGACATTCCGAGGAATCTACAGTTGGAACAATAGTTTCACGTGGCATGACATAGAAATTATCCGAATTGGAATGATCGAGTGGAAGACATTCATTGACATAGGACGACGACGAATGTTCAGTCACAGGACTATTTGTATCTACGAACACAAAACAGATGAAGTTTCGAATTCGATTCGATGTTTGATTTTGTTACCATCGAGTGGCACAGTATCATCGAGACCGAGAAATACTGGCAGAGATTCAGGTGGTGTCGGTGGTAGTCGTTTTTTTTGTTTCATTTTTGTTCGAGATTGTGGCGTTGGACGAGTGAGATGTAGAGCATTGCAAAGACGAGGCTCACTTGGTAGATCAAACGAATCATTCATCTAGAAACAAAAAAAGACAACGAATATTCGATAAAATCTGCGAAAAAAAAACAGTATCGTGTGATTGATATGATGTCAAATTATTCGGCAGAACAATGTTATCGATCATTCATTCGAACGAACGGACAACACATTGAAGGATTAAAAAGCAAAGCAAATGAATCACCTGTCGAACATGCAAATGTGGCGACACATATCAAGAAATTTTATTCGTACAAATAAATTGACCATTAAAATAGAATTGCTTAGCCTTAATGAGAAACGCATAGATAGAAAAATAACAATTCTTTGTGGAAAATCAATTTTTTTTGTTGGAAAAGAAAAAATTGTTTCGATGAAGATTTAATTTTGAAATAAATATTTCGATATTTATGTCAAATTCATCGACAAAAAAAAGTGTCTTCGATCGTATTGGATCAACCGGGAGTAATTCATCAGGAACGACAAATCTCATCAACAAAAGTGTAATCAAACAAAAAAAAACAAATAAATATTTATTTCATTCATTCAATAGACGCATGGTTTTTGCACGAATTTTCTCAAAACTGGAACTTGTTCGTTAGGAGATTCTTGTAAATATATTCACGAACAAATCACGTATGAAATGTATAAGGAATGTGAATGTGACTCTTTCGTTTGTTTTTTTTCGTTTCAGTACTGATAAATCATCGATATCGAAAGACGAAATGCGTATAACTAAGGTTCGATCGATAAAAATCATGTTGTTCGATAGTAATTTATGTTTTTAGACAACGACAAGAGTCGTTGATATGTCCTCTACACCCATAAAAAGTACAATCACCGTGTCCAATGAACAACGACCCGTTGTCGTGTCGAATTCATCTCAATCAACACGAACAGTCGTCGAAAGTGTCAACACACCGACAACAGATCATTCGCAAGATCGACGATCGAGTGGTTCAGATAAAAAACAAGCTCGAACTCATTCGTCGGATTCGAAAAGTAAATCATCACCGAAAAAGAAAACTCAATCATCGTCTCATGAAAATCGTCATTCATCAACCAAAAAAATTCGTCCGAATGACAGGTTTGAAGGTTACTGTTCGTTTCACTTGATCGATCGATCATTTCGTTTAGTGATTCTCCTGTAAGTTCGGCATCGGACACTGAACAACCAGAATCATCATCGTCACATAAACACAAGCAAAAATCTTCTTCTCATTCACAATCATCGAAACATCGTAAATATGAATCGATTTCTCCGCATCATAACGATGACGAAACATTGAACGATCAAATCAATCGTCAAAATTCCGTGCAGAACAAATCACCTAAACGAACAATTGTTATAAGTGAACGAAAGAAAGAAGAAAACGCCAAGTCGTCGAGTAAAACTTCGAAACCGACAAAATCGAATCCTGATATTGAGTTTCTCGGCTCGAAAAAAGTCAATCGAGATGAAAAATCAGCTGAAACAATTCATCAACAAGCTGAATATCCGAAGAAAACAATCGAAATCAAACGAGAGAAGAAATCACCAGCGAAATCAATCGATCGTCAACGACAACATTCATCGTCGATGAATAGTACAACTGAAAAAACCAAAACAGATCAACTATCTTCAAGTCATGAGAACGACAAATCGAATGTTGTTCAACCATCGTCGCCTATTTGTGTTATTCTCGATGATGACTCAGATCCAGCACCGTTAGTTGACAAAAAATCAACGGAAAAAAAGACAAATGAGAGTGAAAAAACGTCGAAATCATCAAAACGATCGAGAGAACCCGAAAAAAGTCATAGCAGTAAAGATAAAACGTCAAGTGAACATTCCGAAGCCAAACGCAAACGATTGAGTGATGGTTTGTTTTTTTTTAACATTTTCAGTTAAATCGATCTATGATTTCGTTTTATTCGATAGAAAGTTCGAGAAAACCTACTTCAAGTAGTAAAAGTACCAATGATAGTCGATCGACCAGCAATCGGTTTGTTCAGATTTATTAAAACGAACGAATAACTAAATACTTTCAAACGAATTTAGATCGGACGTTCGACGCAGTGCAAATACTTCGTCTAGAGATGAATCATCCAGTCGAAAATATAAAGAAAAAACAAGTCGAACTTCTGAATCTAGTAAAGATCGAACAACAACCACCATTACAACTTCATCATTGTCTAAGACACATAGCAGTCACGATCGACGCGATACTACTCGATCATCTTCAGATAAAAAGTACGAACTCATTTATTCTATAAAAAATTCGATTTCATCCCAAACTCTATTTAGATATTCGTCACATCGACGACGAAAAGACAAAGGTTTGCAAATTTTATTTCAAGTTTAATATAAATCGAATTTTTTCTCATTTAGATTTAGAAAACGTGACCGATTCTGAAGAACATACAGATGAAATCATTCTTCCGAAACAAACAGCTTTCGAAGCATACATGTCCATGGATTGGTCATTGCTCTCGCGTGATAAACGTCTTCCATTGAATACTCAAACAGCATCGCGTACCATTCAAACCAGTCAGCCTATCATTGCATGTGAACGTTTGTTAACAAACGAACAAAAACAAGAATTGAATCAGATCGAATGTCATGATTTGCCATTGACACAATTTATGAAACAGTTGCAAATTAAACCTCGAACACAATTGGTTAATTCATGTCAGAGAAGATTTGGCTCGTGTGCGAAAGATATGATCGAAATGAGACATCAATGGTTTATCAAATCCGTAAGTTGTTGTTGTTGTTATTTAATTTCGAACGAAAACGATTTCTTTTCGAAAAAATAAAACTAGATCGAACCAGCTCAACAATATGAATTTATAAATAAAGAACATTTTCTCGCTTTTCAACGAGCAATGAATTGTTTGTTCGACGAGACAACAACGGATGTATCATCGACACAAATCGAACCTACAACAACAGATGTTTTATTATCATAGTGTGTGTGTGTGTGTGTGTTGTTTCTTGAAAATGTTGTGTATGTGTTTTATTTCGATGTATAGATTTTCTCGAATAAATTATTTCGAAAAAGCAAATACTAGATCATTTTATTTAAACATCTTGAACATTTTTTATTTGTTCACGACGTTTTCGTGCTTGATATTCGGCTAGATCACGTTCCCAAACGGGCAATAATTTACTAACCATATCCCAATAATTATTCTAAAATAAAATCATTCAATATTAAGAGAAAGAACTGCGTTTTTTTTGTCTACTTTTAATGTCGTAAATTTTGGATCATCAGGTTTGTTTAAATGTGCATCGATTTCTCGATTTAATTTTTTAATTGACTATGCAAAGAGATTGATCAATGAGAATTTCAAATAAATCTTTTACTTTTAATATCGATTCATTTCTTAATCGAGCTTTTTCACTCGATGTCATAAATAATGATTCATTACTCTGTTGAATCGATTTCGGTAGTTGAATAAGCGACGAATCGAGTAAAGATTGTCGTTCTTGTTTTCTAAATTTGTTATTTATTAATTAAAAAAAAACAATTGAAATTTATTTTTTCTTTACATATATGTTCGTTTTAAATCTAATTCAGTTGTTTCCGCTTGATAATCACTACTTGGTCCGAATTTTTTCAACATCGTTTCTGTCAAAAAGAACACAAAAAGCAAGCCATAGCTGATGCCTTTTATATGACAACTATTTGAAGGCAGAAATTATAACTACTGACCTCTAGAAATTCATCAACAACTTTTTTTTGTTCGTGAGGAAAAAAAACTTTATTTTATTCTTCTGTTATATTAAACATCACTCTGATTTTTATTTAATTGATATTCTGTATACTGTTTAATAATGTTATTTTCTTCTTTATCATTTGGATAATTATATTCACTGTCACTTCGAGCACATTCTAATTGTCGCTGAGCATGAATTGTTATTCCGATCATATTCCTATAAAACACAAAATCAAGCTCAATTCGATTTGAATTGAATTACGAATCACAACATACTCAATCATTTTAATCCGAAGAATTTCTCGAATATCGATATTCAATTTTTCCGATTCGTTCTTTGCCGTAATTAAAAATTCCGTAAATACAATTAAACATGAGAGAATTATTCCAAAGAGAAATATATAAAAAAGACCAGTTACACTCGATAAACTTAATTGACTAAATCGTTGATCTTTAACAACTTGAGAACATTCCGAACGTTCGAACCTGAGAAATTTTTCAAATGTTTTTTTTTATTTTTGTCCTAGTTTTCAAATCTTACCACCAACGTTGTCTTAATTTTTCTAAAAATCCTGTTTCTCGTAAAGTGATTATCGTAATATCAACTGCTTCGGTTAGATCCGAACCTATTCGTGTTGCAATACCATAACCTTTCGAATCTAAATCCAAGCCAACTTTCATTGTATCGCATGGCAATCGTTGATTGACGTATTCGTTTTTAGTCGATCTAAAATCTTCGTTTGTGAGAAAATTTCAATGGAATTATAGATTTACTCGATAAAAAACGCATATTTTCCTTTAGCATTTCGAACTTTCGCTACACCTTCGTCATTACTCGAGACAAATACATCCGATGCACTTCGCTGCATCATTTTCCACATTGTTTGAAACATTGGCACATTCGATTTTTCGAAAAATGCCGAAGTCGTGCCATTTCGAAGTGAACCATACTTAATCTCTTGTTGATTTGCTAGTAAAAACACAGAAAAATAAAATTGCCAATTCAATTTGTTTCTCTCACCGAGATCTTCGACACTTTCAATCGGCGTAACCAATCGTTCGACAGTTAGAAACGCCACAAGATTAGCCGTATATGACGAGAGAAATATCAATGAAAAATACCACCAGGCGGTCGCTGCTATTCGACCTGACATCGATTTTGGCACGAGATTAATCGATTGTCTCATAAACGATGAGAATGTAAAAAATAACGCATTCGAAATTCCGAATGCTTGAACGGCATTTTCTTTGTTTTTTGTTTCGGATTTTTTTGAAATGTCGTTCGTTTTCGGTGATGGCTGATTGGGAGGCCGAGTTCGATAATGTGAACGACGACGTGTTGATGCACGAGTGAAAGTTGGATTTTCGTTCGATTGATTTGATATTGTTGAATCGCCTCGTTGACGTTGCAATTGAATTTCACTTTTACGTCGATCATTGACACTTTTCGGATAGGAAAATGAACGATACGATGGACGACGAATAATACGTCGACGCCAACTCGCATTGACAACACGTGAAGTCAAGAAAAGAACGACACTGACAGCAATATAAGCCAACGAGAGACACAACCAAATTTCCATTGACACAGGATGCATAAATGAAAAAACACCGGGCTTTTGTTTGTCTGGTTTACGAATCTAAATTAGAAAAAGTAAAAAACATCAAATTTAAGAATCTATCTGCTCGAACCATAATTGAAATGCCAAGATTCATGAATGGTTTGCTGAAATCCACTACTTCCATTCGTTTTTGACTGATTGTTAATGGTGCAATAGCCATATCAGCTTTTCGAGAAACGATATCTCCGACCATTCCTAATTTTCAAAGAAACAAACTTTATTCAAACAAAACAAATGCGTATACAAACCATTCCAAATGCCTGTCGATGAATTCTCACTACCGAAACCTCCGTCTTCAACAATACGAAATCGACATGTTATATTCAAAATCGAACAGACTCTCTCGGCTAGATCGACACAAAAACCTTCGACTTCATCGAAATCCAATATTTGTCCTCGTAATTCTTTCAAATCCATATCGAGTTGACTGTATTTCTCATGTAATTTGGTTCGTTTACGTAGCATCAAGAAAGGTTCATCGAATAGACTTGTTATATAATAAGTTTTCGATTGTAAAATTTGTTTTCTCGTTTGTGATGGATTTGTTTGATTGATTTGACATGATCGATACTGATTTGTCGTCGATGTATATCGACCGATAAGACAATTTCCTCGTTGATTTTCACGAAAATAATATTTCTTCGTGGAATAAATATCCGCATCTACCAAATGACAATCATTCGATAAGGATTTGGCTTTCGCTTTCAAACGATAGGTTTTACAATTAATTACGTTCGAACTGAACATTTGAATGAGTAAATTCAATGTTTTGTACAATGAATACGAATACGGAAGAGAAACATTCGATAATTGAGAATGAAAATGTTCGTAGGAAAAGTATTCGACATTTTTTAGTAATTGACTATGACAAGATTTCAATGATCTATCGGTATTATTCAATGAATTCGAGATTATCGAAAAGTTCGATGGAGATCGAAATGTTAATGTTGATCGGTAATAGGATCGATACGGTACTGTCTTCGTTTTCACTGATTTCGTTGGAATAACAGATTCCGATAGACAATCACGTTGTTGATCATCAAAATAAATCAACTGACCAGCAAAATTCAATTTAATCATCCATGAACAAACGTCAAATGTTGACAGAATTATATATTGATACGAATCACCAGTCAAACCCATATGAGATATCTTCTCGAATAGATCTTTGTAATCTTCGTACGAATAAAGATCCAGTAAAATCAATCGTGATCGATCATTCTTCTCGAATGAATACGAATCAATATGATACAAAAGTGAATAGATATCGTGATGATGTATCGAACGAATATCCAATGAAAATCTATTAAAATACTCATCGATATTGAAGAATTTTAGTAGATCATAGATTCGATTCGTTGATTCATCGTTATTGTAGATGTAGATTGCCTTTTTAATACGGCTAAATTTAATATAATTAATTAAAACTTGAAGAATATTTGGACGAAAATAATATTCTTGATCGAATAATTTCGTTAATGAACATAGATTCAACTGATTATCTGAAGATTTTATATCAACAAATGGAATTTGATTTATTTGTGCGTAATCTTGAATTAATTTTGTATAAAAATCATTTGTATATGTAAGAAAAACATGAATTGTCTTGTAGTCTGATTGAAGTTGTTCGAAGAAATTCGGCAAAATTTTCATTGTATTTATCCAATATAATTGAAAACTAAATATTTTATCAGTACAAAATGCAACATTGGGTACATCTATATTAATAATTCTCGTGAGATTCACATTACTATCGACGATTCCGATATGAATTTTTGATTGCGCACAAAATGTTGATGATATAATTCCAAATACGAAATATAACAAACCAAGAGACAACATTTGCAACAAATAAAAATCTTGAACAAGAAATCTTCTATCTATGAATCTCTGTGTCCTTTTCTTGCTTCTTCTATCGCTTTTTTCCTGTCTCTCTCTCTCTCTTTTGCCGATAATCGATCCACGACGAAATTGAATTAGACTTGCTATTCATTCGTTCATATAGTACTGATTCAACTACTAACGATAAGAACAGCTAAACGATGTAATAACATCATTAATTTAACTTCTCGAGTAACTCTCTTCTTACCTACTTAGATTCTTTTCGTTTCAGTCTCTTTGTATTCAAAATATGCATAGAATACTTTTTATGATCGCAATAGAAAAAGAAAATATAGGCGTATGAATAGCGGAAATGATCTTGAGATTGATAGTTGTTCACAATCGAAATTTCCGTTTTTGAAAATATCTGATTTTTGTTTTGGTATTGACTCATGTTGTGTTCGTTGTTTGTTGGGTGTGCACAAAATGGAATTAATAGAGAGCAAAATCAAACGACATGACGAAGTAGACGAATGAAAAGAACTTGTCTATGCATATTTTTTTCAATCAAAGTCACAATGCTTTTCACATGTTATTATTTCTTGTTGTTGCTGAGTGAGTAAGTGATGCATTAGTCGTCTGTGAAAACATTCAAACGCAACAGTTACTTGACAAATAAACGAAATGAAGTAATTAATATTGAAAAGAAAACAACATAGAAATCGTGCTCGTTTTGTTTTAAGTCAGGAACGATCGGATCGAAGTGAACTAACATCGGGTTATACGTCCCGATTGAGTTCGGGATCTCGGAAATATTTTGACTTTTTGGATAGAAGTCATTCTGTTTTCTCGAAAGAAACGTATTATGATGATCTACGAAAAATTCATCCATGGTTACGTCGACCGTACTCACGGTATTCAGGTATTGCTTATTCAACGCTTTATGGTGGACCTTGTTCGGCACGTACTGAAGAATTAGCTCGACCGAAAATCAAACGAGAACGACTGATTCGTCAAGGTAATTACGATGAACAAGATTTTCTTCACAAACGACATCGTTTTTTGTTTTCGATTCAGAATTTTTTGATAATGTTAAAAATTATGCGTATAGTGGAGTGAAACAATCAGCACTGGCAGCTCAATGTTCGGATCGTTTAAACGGACTTGCTCGTCCGAAGAAAACGCCATTTGGTTATCTACATGAGTACAATCTGCCACGTCCTATTCCTCCAAGTGCACTTCAAGCTCATCCATCTGAACGTATCGAAACCTTGGCTAAACCACGAGCAAATCGATTGACTCACACTCAATCATTATGTCAACCGAGATAGAAGTTATTTATTTGTTTGTTTTTTTTTTTATTTCTTATCAATCTATATAAAAGAATATTCTTTTCATTCTTGTTGCTTCGAATTCGAGAGTTTTTCATATCATATGACGCATAATTTTGATAAAATTTGGTTGCAAACATATAACCTTTGGACCTGTAATTTTCTTTATATTTGACAGCTGAAATAAAAGGCTAACTTGATAAACTTTCATTTTTAATAATATCATTGCGATATATATATTTCTTTTTCTTTGTATTCAATTATTATGTATCCGATTATGAAGTTTATTTCTTATTATTAGCATTTGCATAATGAATGAAGCGTTCGTTCGATAAGTTGAAATGAAAATTGATTGATAGATCTTATCAGAGAATGAGCGAAAGCTTTCGAGTCAATTTATTTGTTCTTTTATTAAATGGAAAACGGAGCATCAGTTTGCTGGATAGATTGCTCTCGTCTACTTGTCAGACTTTATTAGCTTTCTTTCCTTCGCTTTTTTTTTCTCTTAATTGTTCTGCGTTCTTCATTTTTTTCTCGTTTCAAAGTATTTCTTTAGTCAAGAAGAACTTGGAAACAACACACATTGCGAGTTAAACAGCAAGAAGTAATCGAAAGATCACCTCACGCAACTACGATAGATATGTAATCAGACGTAGGCAGCAGATTGTATAAGAAATGTTGTGCTTAGGCGACCTATTCTATGTTTTTTTTCTCTCGTTTCTACACATCGTGCATAGTTCGTCGCTTTTTTCTTCTTCTTCTTCTTCTGCTATTCCTCTGCTATACTGCATTTGTGTTATGTTCTTCTGTTGGAGGATTTTTTTTTCTTTTGTATATCATATTATATACTAGTTGCGAAAGAAGCATGCGTTGTCTATACGAAGAAAGAAAAAAAGCAATGAGCGCAATGTGTTTTAGTCGTCCTCGATTCTTTTTTTTTATTCTCTCGATCTATCTTGGCATCTTTCCAGTTATTACACTTTCGATCACATTTAAATCTAACCCATGATGCAGATGGCTTTTTAAGTGTTTCCAATAAAAAAATATTGTCGTCTGTTTGTCCTTTGAATTTATTATTTTAACCAAAAACAATCGAGTAGAAAGAAAAGTATTTTTTTCCTTGTTTAGAAATTCTTCTTTTTTTTTCGCGGTTATTCCTCACACTCGTTTCGGCATTATCGTTATATTTCATGGTGTAATGTATACGTGAGAGTATGGGTAGAATTTCTGTAGATAAGGATTTTAAAATAATAAGAAAAAAAAACCGAACATCTAACCATTATGTGTGCGTGTGTATTTATATATAAATGTAAACTATTTGAGTCAAGAACGTTTGGTATAGTAATTCATTTTTTTTTCTTAAAGTTCTAGATGGCTCCCTCGAAAGGTGATTTAGCAGCAAATGTACCCTCTCTATCAACAAGAAATACGACGGTTCAACCGACAATGGGTCTTCTCGATGCCATTAATTTACTCTTAGCTTGTATTATTGGTTCGGGTATATTTATCAGTGCCAAAGCTGTCCTAGAATATTCAGGTTCCTATGGACTTTCACTTGTTGTTTGGGTTGCTTGCGGTTTACTCTGCATAATGGTAAAACAAAAATAAATTAAAACAAAAAAGAAAATGTTTGTTTGTTTGTTTTTCTTCAGGGAGCTCTATGTTATGCTGAACTTGGTTGTTCGTACGTGTCATCTGGCGGTGATTATACTTATTTGCGTGTTGCATTTGGCAATTTCATGGGATTTCTTCGTGTTTGGATTGAAGTTGCTCTATCTCGGCCGATGATTGTCGTGTTAAGTGTGCTAACAGCATCGAATTATCTCGTCTATTGGTTCTTTCCGACGTGTTCACCGCCAGATACATTAGTCAAAGTTTTATCATTATTTCTTTTACTAATCGTTGGTTTTATTAATTTATCATCGGCAGCCTGGACGAATCGTCTTCATCAAGTGTGCAATTACTTTAAAATTGGTAATTAAAATTCGAAAATTCTATTTGTCAAAGATTGACTTCCGAATTTGTTTAGCTTCTCTATTGATTATTGTTGGCGCTGGTATCTATCGAATGTGTATCGGTCGTGTTGAAAACTTTGCTGAACCATTCGAAGGTTCAACATATGGTAAATTAACAAGTGCACTCTACGCCGGTCTATTTCCTTATTCCGGATGGTAAACAAAATAAAAAAAAATTCTCTCAGGAAAAGTAAATATAATCGCTCGCTGTTGTTTTCAATAGGAATTATTTAAACAATGCTATCGATGATCTTAAAGATCCAAAACGTATCTTACCACGTTCAATCGTTATTTCTCTTTTCATCTGTATTTTCATTTATTTTCTCACATTCAGTTCCTATTTTACTGCTCTATCGGCCTATGAAATTATCATGTCCGATGCCACAGCAGTCAGTTTTGCTGAACGAGTATTTACACCATTATTATACATCATACCTATTGGTGTAACAATGTCTTGTGTCGGAGGTAAACGAACAAATAAATGAAAATTTAATTTTCTCATTGATTGTCTTTGTCAAGCTGCATCGGGAAATATCTTTACTATTGGAAATATGTTCAATGGTAAGCTTAACAATTAAATATTCAAATGAGAGAAGAAAAAAGAAACTATCTCTTTGTTTGTAGTTGCTGGTCGTGATGGTCTCATGCCGCATATATTTTCTATGTATCATCATGAAAGTCGTGTGCCAATGATTGCAATTCTCTGCGAATTGATTGTTAGCATTGTATTTCTTTTTTTCATGTCGAATATTGGCAAATTGATTATTTGCGTTGGCATGATCAATTGGATTTGTACGTTTCCAATCAATTTCTTTTAAATAACAATCTTCGGATTATTTTTCTTTTCTCGTTTAGGTATTCTCTTAGCAGCTGTCGGTCTCATTGTTCTTCGTTTTAAACATCCAAATCGTGAACGACCAATTCAAGTTCCATTGGTCGTACCGATCGTATTTATTGTCTTCTTAGTCATTTTAATCGTAGCAAGTGCAGTAACTGATCCAGAAAATATTACAACATCTCTCGTTTTATTATCAACAGCTGTACCAGCCTATTTATTCGGTGTCGTTTGGAAAAATAAACCGGCTAGTTTCAATCGAAAATATAATTCATTTGCGTTAACATTGCAAAAATTATTTCATGTTGTGCATGATAATCATGAAGATTAAAACTACAGCAAAGAATTTCATCTTCTCCGTTATGTTTTCCTTTGATTAATATAGAAGTTTTTAAAAGTCAATGTATTTCGTTTGCTTATTCTTTCGTCTTTTATTTTAGTCTACGTCAAACCTCATTATTATCTAATCTGTGTCATCTGAGAAAACAAAAACATAAAAAGAAGCATTTCGTGTCTTCTTTGTTACTGTTGTTGCTTTTGTAATTCTTGTTTCCGTCGAAATGAGAATGAAACTTTATGAATAAAACTAGTATAAAACCTTTTAATAAACGATTGTTTTTATTAATGTTGATGATGCAATTCGATTGTTTTTGTTTTCCGGCGGAACATCACCAAGGAAATATAGTTTTATTTTTTGGAAAAAGAAAAGAAAAGAAAAACGTTAATCAGCTGTCAACGCCAATCGTTAACTATTATATTTTTTTCTTCTCGTTTTTTTTTTTCGTTCCTTTTCAATTAAAAAAAACCGAGAACATAGAAAAGCAACTAAGAGAAATTTTTCTCCTTTCTTTTTTTCTTCGTTCTCGATTGAATCCCACCTCCCAACAACTCTAATAAAATTCTTTACTTTACTGCGTCGGTCGATTGATTCTCTTATATTTTTGTTGTTGTTTTCGTTTTTAATGGTATTTTACATAAATCGAACTCTTAATGGCAGCATCATCATCGTCGTCAGGCTTTGAAGCGATACGTAGTGGTGATGTTCTTTTATTCTATCTCAATCGTGATGGACTTCCACTTTCTGAACGATGTAATGATCGTATGTGGACATTCTGCATGGAACAATATCCAAAAAGTAAATAAAAGAGAGAGAGAAAAAAAACCAGCCAATTCTTCTTCAATTTCACAATGACATTTTCAGATGCAACACAAATAAAAACGATTCGTGATCGAATTGGTGATTATCCTCAGATACCTTTTATCGAACCACCGTATCATGTAGCTTCGAATAGTCGATTGACTGTACCAGAAAAATTACAGCAAATTCAAACGTATATTCAACGTCTCGAATATAATTATACTGGCATGCAATTTTTCGATATTAACGCCAATCGACCGATATCCGGACTGATGGATACTGCTCGACATATGTACAGAGAAGCAATGGAAACAAAAAGCGAATTGTGATTTTATTATTGTTTGTGTTTTTAGAATGACAGAAGCATTGCCAATAAAATGTTTCGAAGCATTTCTACTTGCAACATATCTAACAACAGGAATTATTGGTCTCGAACGTTTCAATATCTCATTTAAAACACGTTTCAATTCAACAGTTTATCGCCATGTTGTTCTCGGTGTTAAATTCGGCTCGAATTATGGTGCACTAGGTCTCAGTCGTCGAACTGACCTTGCTTTTAAACCATTAAATGGTAAATACGATCGTTTATCGTTGTTAATCGATGATTTCATAACTGCTTATCAAAATTACGGTCATACAGTTTTACGCATTAAAATCGGCTTACCGATTGTTCATGATTTAAGATCATTTACAACAATTAATTGGAAAGCCATGGTTATTCTACCAAATAAAACCGATCGATTGGAATACGAACGTGAATTAGATAAAATAGTTCGCATATGGCGACAAATGAATGTTTATATGTCCTATCGACCGAATGTATCTGTAACATCGGTTGTTCAATCAACGAATACAGTTGCGGCAACACCTTCGGCGCCGAATCGTTTACAACCGATTCCATTTCGACCAAATCGAGAGACTTCAGTTAATTGTCGTCGATCGGCTATTCGAAAAACAGCATCGTCAACAAATGAAACCAATTCCAGCGAACAAAATCAATCGACAGCTTATGCTATTCGAGTTTAATTTTTCTTTCTTTCTTTCTTTCTTTCTTTCTCACATTTAAAGAAAAGAAAACAAACAAAATGTAAAGAGTGTGTATAATAGAAGACTTCGAATTTTGAGAAAAAGCATGAAAATAAACAGTTATACAGACAAATACAAAGATTTTCTGACAAAAGAACAAAAAAAAGGAAGAGAAAAACCACACATGTGTTCAATCGGTTTGGGGTTAATTTGTTTTTAATTCGGCTTGCTTGGCTGTATTCCCTGACTGTTACGGACAACATCTTCATAAGCCGGTGGGCCAGCTAAAGAAAATCAAAGAAATTATTCGAATTGTTCGTCTTTTTTTCTTTTACCTTCTTTTACTAAATATGGATTCATGGTTTGAGCATGAACGGGATATGGCGGTTGATTTGGAGCAAAACTTCCTGATTGCGTAGCATACGGATTAGTCGATGGTGGTACTGGATAGCCCATTGGTGGCGGTGGTGGTTGATAGAATGGTTGTGCTTGTTCGTTGACTGTTGGATCAACAGGCACCAGGATGATATCTTCACAAGCAAAAAAAAAAGAAACTTTCGATTTCGTAGGACTATCGACTCTTACTTTGCTGTTGTTGTCGACGATGTTTAGCAAAAAGAAACATGCCGAGAAAACAGATGATTAAAATCAGAACAATCCAACCGAGATTAGACGAACGACTAGTACGATAAAAAAAAATCAATCAGTTAGTTATTATTTTTAGTTTAGTATTAACAAAACTAACTATGTTCTAGTATCACTACAACAATACTGATTTCCGTATTCTCCACAACAGTATCTTGCATTCAATGGAAATTCGTTTAATGGACAACGAAATGAACCGAATTTTGTACCATTCATATCTTGATTATTTACACATGTATCACCATCTAAAATGGCTCATTAACAATGACTTTATATTCCATAAAAATCTCTTACATCCATATCCCGGATTGTAATATCCTGGTCCGTGATAGTACGATGATGACATCGATCGCATTAGTGAATAAGCAGCCACACCGCCGAGTGCTCCAGCACCGAAACTCATCGCATTTCGACCAAAACTACTTCCGCCACGACTAAATTCATTTTGCATTTAAGAGATTAACAAACGAAAATTCATTTCGACCTACGGTTTATTCATAGAACTGCCATAGCCAGATGATCGTCCAAATGTTCCTGCACCTTTTGAGCCACCAAATTTAAAACCACCACCGCCTCCTCCACGTCCGCCACCGAAACCACCGCCCCGTCCACCGCCGAAGCCTTTTCCGTCAGTAACCGATGAGAATAGAACTGTGAAAACAAAAGAATTTTATCTTTTCGATTGAATCCAAACAAAAGATCTTACAGAAAGTCACAAAGATAAAGCAAATCCATCGAAATAAATTTCTCTCTTTCATGATTTCTTATTCGACGACAAAAGAAAAAAAAATGAGATCTAGAAACAAATTTGTTCATGAAAACCTGAGTATTCAAGTCAAAAACAGTAATGTGTAAACAAATACAAAAAACAAACGATCGTATTTATACAGCAGTTAATTCAAACGTTGAGCCACTTCGGAATATGGAGGTGGTGCTAAAAGAAGAAAAATAAATTCGAGATTGCTCTCACATAAATAACTCACAGTCTGGATACGAATTATTCGGTTGATTGAAGTTTTCAGTTTGATCAACATTTCTTTCTAAAAAATAAAACATGATTCAAATTTTCTTTTCAATAAACTCATTTCACACAAACCTTCGTCATCGTTTTGTGGTGATGCAGCAGCATATACTGGATCTAAAGATTAACATTTAAACAAAGTCGAAAGATATTCACTAGTTAATAATACGAACCTTTTCGTTGTTGTTGTCGACGATAATAAACAAGACAACAGGCCAATAAAAACAGCACCAAACTACAGCCAGAAATAATGCCAATGATTGTTAAAACAGCCCGTATGCCGCTAGAAGAAAGAAAGAATTTATTTTCAAACAAAAACTATCGTTTTATGACATACAGCATTTGACCTTTTGTTCACTTAATTGATTGTATTTAAATTAATTCGCGAATGAATTTACGTACATATCTAGAAAAGAAAATCATTTCTTTCTGATCGAATCTTATCTCTGTTCAGCTGATTTCATAATAACAGATGACTAACGTTAAAACATATTGATACATAAACATCAATTCATGAGGTTGTTGTTGTTGTTGTTGATCATGAGAAATAACGTTTTATGAGTCATACACAAGCAGAGTTGCCTTTCTATTTATTGATTTATTTTCCTATCAGAATTAGAAATTCCTGGATCGTGTTATTGATTGATCGATTTATTTGCAATTGATTTTTTAACTGATCTAAAAATTTTTTCCTTTTCTCATTTCAAATACTTTCTCGTTTATTCTTTCTAATCAATAAAAAAACTATAATTGAGAAAATATCAAGCGACATCTGCACTGTCACTGTATTTACATATAGACGAACGACGACCAGATATCTGTGCTGAATCGAGCTGAACCATTTTCTACATATGTTGAAACCATGTAGTCATTAAATTGTGAAGCAGCACGATAATCATCTGGTGTATACTCATCCATTAGATTGGCCCATGTTGTTTCAACCCACGTTGGCGGTATCAATGCAAGTCCAATTACATCTAGAATCCAATGATCAGCCTTTTTGTGTTCATCATTGTTCACTTCTCTAGCACTAGAAGAGACCAATCTTGAGAGACCAAGTTCCTGGATTTTTCTCCATATCGATTGACTGTAGTGAAAGAAACATGCTGAAATCTTCACATTGGGAAATAAATACTGGCATGCTTGAATGGTGGCTATTTCGAAGTCGCTTGTAAACCGTTTTGGTGAAAAGGTAAGATTTATATTTGCACAAAGAGTAATGAGATGAGTGAAAATTTTTTTGTACAGAACTTCATCACGCTTAGTCGTGAGACAGTAGATACACGGGATCATATAGTCCTTGTCGAATCCGAAGACAATATAAATTTGAGCGAAAATGATGGGTCGTGTGCTGAAGGTACCATCAGCATGTACTTGAGAACATGATGATAAAAATCGTAAGCTCCAATCAGAACCAAAGATAAGTAATCGATCAGAACCATCTAATACGATAAATATGTAAAAAATAAAAGCTCGATATGAGGAAAGACTTACAGGTTTCATCAACGAGAAGAAAACGTTGTCCGTGTTGAGTTAATTTTCATTCTTCAGAAAGAGATAAATCAAGTAAAGACTTTGGAAGTGCCGGGTAATTTTTTGATCGCTCTCGATATAAACATGCATCGACACTATCTAATGATGGAAAAATAAGACCAGTTGCCAGGTCCGGATGTTCAAGTCTTGTGTTTATTATTTCTTGAGAATATATTTTAGTTATTGACGTAGTTTATTTTCGTGCTCGTACTTTCATACGACCAATGGCTTCTTCCATAATGATTGTTGAGTCAGGAACTGGTATACATGTATGAACACTTGGTTCTCGAAGAATACTTGTGCCTAATGTGCAAAGAGATATCGTGCTTGTACACTTTCGATCCCGACATCGCCATTCTTGTGATGATTTATTCACTCTTTTCTTAGTATACTGATGTCCATCGTAATTACAAATATCTCCACCACGTTCAGATAATGTGAATCGAAGCATAACGAGTCAAGTTTATTTTCGAAACTTCCCTA
>ERZ778024.418-NODE-418-length-74756-cov-58.708973_pt1 | contig 74756 bp, 57 predicted proteins | sample MGYA00375754_ERZ778024 | MGnify/ENA primary metagenome ERZ778024 (study PRJEB29350, sample SAMN05389827) | bioreactor metagenome | isolation source: Thiocyanate bioreactor | place: South Africa: University of Cape Town | collected 2014-02-18 ...
GAAAAATCTCAAAACCAGGAGACTCCTGGCTAATTCAGGAGATCTGGCATCCCTGTTCGAGAATGAAGAGAGAACACATACAATATATAGCCTAGTCGGGAGAGAGAGAAAAAAAAAAGAATAACATGTAAACAAAAGTGAAAAAGGAGGATCGATAAGAGAGATCCTAACAAATATAATGATTGAACAGTTATAATGTTATCATACTTGTTGTGGTAGTTGCCGTCGTTGACGTACTGGTTGTTGTGGTGGTTCATGTACTCGCCGTTGCTATAGTTGATGTATCCGTCGTTGTCGATGTATCCGTTGTTATTGTTATTGTTGTTGCGGTGGTTGATGCATCCGTCGTCGTCGATGTATCCGTTGTTGTTGTTATTGTTATTGCGGTGGTCGATGCATCCGTCGTCGTCGTCGTCGATGTATCCGTTGTTGTTGCTATTGTTGTTGCGGTGGTTGATGCATCCGTCGTCGTCGTCGTCGTCGTCGATGTATCCGTTGTTGTTGTTATTGTTATTGCGGTGGTTGATGCATCCGTCGTCGTCGTCGTCGATGTATCCGTTGTTGTTGCGGTGGTTGATGTATCCGTCGTTGTCGATGTATCTGTTGTTGTTGCGGTGGTTGATGTATCCGTCGTTGTCGTCGTCGATGTATCTGTTGTTGTTGCGGTGGTTGATGTACTCGCCGTTGTCGTCGTCGATGTATCCGTTGTTGTTGTTGCGCTGGTTGATGTATCCGTCGTCGTTGTTGTTGTTGTTGTTGCGGTGGTTGATGTACTCGCCGTTGTTGTAGTTGATGTATCCGTCGTTGTTGTTGTCGTCGTGGCGGTGGTTGTTGTTGTTGTCGTCGCGGTAGTTGTTGTTGATGTCGTTGAAGTAGTTGTGGTTGTTGTAGTTGATGTACTCGTCGTTGTCGTAGTTGTTGTGGTCGTTGTCGAGGTAGTTGTTGTTGCCGTTGTTGAGGTAGTTGTTGTTGTCGTTGTTGAGGTAGTTGTTGTTGTAGTAGTAGTAGTTGTTGTTGTTGATGTTGTTGAGGTAGTTGTGGTTGTCGTAGTTGATGTACTCGTCGTTGTCGTCGTTGAGGAAGTTGTTGTTGTCGTCGTTGAGGAAGTTGTTGTTGTCGTCGTTGAGGAAGTTGTTGTTGTCGTCGTTGAGGAAGTTGTTGTTGTAGTAGTAGTAGTTGTTGTTGTTGACGTCGTGGAGGAAGTTGTTGTAGTAGTGGTAGTTGTTGTTGATGTTGTAGTTGTTGATGTCGTTGCAGTTGTTGTCGTTGTTGTAGTTGTTGTTGTTGCTGTCGTTGTAGTGGCTGTTGTTGTAGTTGTAGTTGTTGCTGTCGTTGTAGTGACTGTTGTTGTCGTTTGAGTCGATGATTTCTTCATTGTTATCAACATAATTATAAGTACCACAAGTGAAATCACTATAGCTGCTCTAACAGTAAGAAGAAATCCTCGTTTAAGTGGTGATGCTGACGTGCAATAAGACTTGAATGAAAATCCTCGTCTATATGGTTCAAATAGAATTATCGAATTATAGTAGGATTATAAATAACTTACGATGTTTTGCGTTCGTGGCCACTGTTTTTGTAATCTCGTCGAGGTTCATGAGCCGACGAAACTTTATTATCTAAATTAATACTCTGATGGTTACTGTCTTTGGAATTTCGTCGAGGTTTATCAGCCGATGAAATGGTATCATCCAAATTAATATTCTCACGATTAGTGTCTTGGGAACATCGTGTAGATTGTGAGAGGGAAATTTTTGAGACCGATGGTTCCCATTCACTGATTTGTGGATGCACAGAGTTTTGTGCGAACATTTTGTTCTACTTATTATTTCATGTCTTGCTCAGTAATATATAGTATTCGTGCTCTGATGACTGCATTTGTAAGACATTATATTTACATTTTTATTATTTTCAAAACAAAATCTTTGAATGAATGAAAGAAGTAATCTAGTTTCGATTGAAACGTAGGTGAAACCGTTGAATGACCAAGGTCTTTTTTCTTTTTATTATTCAAATAAACAAAAATTTAATCATCTCTCCACCTAGATTCATTTTATATTATCCTATGACATATGCAAGGAACCAAAACATGACTACCACTACCAGACATATTATGCAAATATAAGTCTACGAAATTCAATAAATGAGCGTGAAACAAATAGTGAAAATGATCTTGTATGTACTGATAGGATTTTTGTTACATTTTTTTGAATCGAACAAAGGATGAAAATGAAAAAAGTAAGTTTCAAGCATCTTGAAGTTGTCATTGATACATTATTAACCCTCATACTGCCAGCTGGGGTCTTTTGGGACTCTTCATCAATTGCACTTTGTCCAATTCCTACATAGTATAGGATGTATTCCTGTGGTTCTAGATATGGTATGAGGAAGGTTAACCCTACTCAGTGATGGTGTTAGTTTGTTTGATTTGAATCTTTTGAACACAATAAAATGTACCAAAAGGTATATCAATGTATACTATCACGATTTGGGATCGAAATACGCCGCATAATTTATTTTTCGACGGAGAAAGAACCCACAATAGAAAGGTAATAACTTATATCGTTGATATTTATTGCTGGAACAAATTGAGCGCAGTCCCGTTAATAATAAATGAATTTAACATTATCAAGAGTCACATGTATTTCGATAAGGTATTCGCCTAAAAACGCAAAATATTGAACTTACAAAGACTGGCCTATGACTATTGCGTCAAAAGCTGATGAAAAACGACTTTGTTATCTCTGTTAGAGAGTGCATATAATAGAAAAATTGCTATTAAATTCTGAACTTGTAACTATCTAGCTGTTCGAATCAGCAGAAGATGATTTCTAGTGTGTACATGAATCTTCTAATGAAAATAAGAAAAATAAGGAAGAAATAGAGACGAAAAAAAGCTATCGAAAATTTTTTTTAATGATTATGTCTGTAATATTCTTCTGCACATGTCCTTTACTTAGTTCCTACATCGATGGAGTTTTTGCTGTCCTTATCGTATTGAAACTGAGTTAGGGTTCATACAGACCCCAGTAAAGAAAAAGTTATGGGTTGAACATAATCTCGTGGAGATGATCGATTAATTCGTAGAATGTAACCTGGCCTCGGATTGTGACTTTTTGAAAATATAGGATTTTCTTCCACATAACTATTATTCGAAATTGTTGACTGTTTGAGTCAACGTGACCAGATGGAACTTAACCGACACATTCGTCTTATTATTTTCTTCTAAAATGAATACATCGTATACTTAATATTATACTTCGAAAGCACGAATGTAATTTATTTATTCACATACATATAATAGTAAATAAAAAATTATTTATAGATTATAATCTGTAAAAATGAACATAATAAAAGAAAACAATTTTCAATTTTATTGAAATGTGAGAGAAATCTATGATGTACTATGTTAATGCATGTGGTGAACCGGATCCAAAATAATAATAAAAGAATTAAAGGTTCTTCAGATTGGAAATATGTTAAAAATCGATCGAATATATTTTCACATAGATATGAACTAAAATTTAATTTGACTTTCGATAGATTAGATGATAAAATCAACTTGATCGAATCATATCGTTTATTTTCTTTGATTTGATAGGGTTGTTTCTCCAGTAAAAAAAGCAGAAAAACATCATCCAAAACCTCCCATTGATCTAAGTAGCAATAAAATTGTATTGTTGAGAAATCAAGAACCAGTATTTACTTAGAATTCGATTTACAACTTTACCCGTCAACAGCCATCTAGCTATTGCAAAATATAGAATTTTTTTTTCTAAAGCAGAATAAATTTCGTCTAAAATAGATTTGAAGTCTTGTTACCGAGCAGGAAAACACTTGAACCAAGAGTAAAGATCAAGACAAAAACTATCTACATAGAATGCTTGTAAGAAATAAATGTACTGCTAATTGTCTCCGAAAAGGTTGTCGAATGATTTCATTTCGAATTCTGGTATTTGTTTCCAATGATGTTGAAAAGTCCATCGAGAGAGAGAACAAATTATTACTATTTTTTTTCTGACTAAACAATGTGTGTTTGTTATATTACTAATATATAAGATACAAAAAAAGATAAGAAGTAGGTTTTTTTCTTTTCCATCAGTTTGTTTTTAGAAAAAAAACAATAATCAAACACAAGTGGTACGTATGCTCGGTATTGTTGATCTTTTTCTTTCATTTGCTTTCGATGTTTGAGTGGAACAAGAAAAAGCCAAATTATAACTATTAGATGATGGGAAAATGATTGGTATAACGTACAATGAAGAAAAAATGGATTGTATGGACAAACACGAATATAACTATGCCCTTGTAAACTAAAAAAATCTCTGACGAGACAAAATCAATTAAAGCAAAACGAATGTCATGCTTTAAATTTAGTACAATTCAAGAATTAGCAGCAAGTAGCATACATAAGACCTATGTAACCGTTGTTATAACACGACAAAATAATGTCACTTTTTCCATCTAAATTGAGATCGGCTACTGTCATGGAATTTGTAACATACCCAGAATAATATGTTTGTTGACTATTAAATGTACCATTATCAGTATTTAGTAGAATTTCAACATTATATATACTACCACTTGCTACGACAATATCGAGATTTCCATTTCCATCAAAATCAGCTGTTGCTACGGATGTTGGCTGAGACAGAACTGGATAAGTCGTCTGTGTTGCAAATGTACCATTACCAATGTTGAAAAAGATACTAATACTATCTGCTTGATTATTTGTTGCAATCAGATCAGTTTTATTGTCACCATTGATATCAGCTGCTGTAACAGAAAACGGGCTCGAACCTGTTGAATAAGTTACTTGTGTTGCAAATGTACCATTACCTAAATTGAGAAAAACACCAATATTCGATGAATTAGTATTCACAACAACGATATCAGACATTGAATCTTCATTGGCATTAGTTGTAATGATATAGGTCGGTCCAATACCAGACGCATATGTTATTGGAATAGCGAATATACCATTACCTGTATTGAATAAAATACCAATGCTATTAGTGTTTCTATTTGAAACAATAATATCAATTTTATTATCACCATTAAGATCTGTCACCGCTAAAGAATATAACCAACTACTAATTGGATAATATGTATATGTTTGATTTTTAAATACACCAGTTCCATTATTTAATAAAACCACAACTCTGTTGTTACTAGTGGTTGCAATAACGTCAATACTATCATCACCATTGATGTCGGCAATATCTATATCATAGATGGCCCAACTCGTCTGATAAATAATCTGATCTGCGAACGTACCATTTCCATTGTTGAGAAAAATACTAATGCTACTAAGACCATAGTTTCCCACAATAATGTCTGGTTTGGAATCTTTATTAACATCAGCAACTTTTACTGTTCTTGGTTTAGCGACAGCTGTATATGCGTAGGTTGAAGGAAATCTATTACATGGAGCTAGAATTAAAACAAATATTGATTTTAAATGAGTTATTATTAGAGTCAATATTAGACTAGAATAGAGGAGTTCTAGAATGGTAACACTCTATAGAGATGCTTAAACTTTATCTGTGTGATGATCTTCAAAATATGAACGTTGTCTTACCTGTTGTCGTAGTTGAAGTTGTTGAGGTGGTTGTGGTCGCTGTACTCGTTGTGGTAGTACTAGTTGTTGTTGATGTTGTTGTTGTCGTAGTTGTTGTTGTGGTTGATGTAGTTGTTGAGGTAGTTGTTGTCGTTGTAGTCGTTGTTGTTGTCGATGTGGTTGTTGTTGATGTCGTAGTTGTTGTCGTGGTAGTTGTTGTCGTCGTTGATGTAGTTGTCGACGTAGTTGTTGTCGTCGTTGAAGTAGTTGTCGATGTAGTTGTTGTCGTTGTTGTTGTAGTTGTTGTCGATGTGGTTGTTGTTGTTGTAGTCGTTGTAGTTGCTGTTGTTGATGTTGAAGTTGTAGTCGAGGATTTATTGGTGGTTGTCAACATAAGTAAAAGTGTTATAAACAAAATGAGTAAACCTGCTATGATACCGACAAGAAAACCTCGGAGAATTGGTGATGTCGACGAGCAACAGCACAGTGACTTGAGTGTAAAACGTTGCCTTAGTAATTATAATATACAGATATACAGTTTTAATAATATTTATAAAAACTTACGGTGTTTCACGATCACTGCCATGAGTATCGTTATCATTTTCATCGTAATTGAGCTCATAAGCGCGCTCAAAAGGTGATATCCTCGAGAGCGATATTTCTGATTCACGTATTTGTGGATGCACACAGTTTCGTAGTGACATTTTATTTGAATTATTATTTCAGATCTTGCTCAGCAGTATATATTATTCGTGCTCTGGGGACTGCATTTGTAAGACATTCTATTTGAATTTTTATTATTTAAAAAAAATAATTAAGATCAAACAATAAAATCAAATCATTGGATGGATGAATTAAGTAGGTCGCTTGTTTCCATGGTCTTTTTCTTTTTTTTAATAAAAGAAACAAAATTTTGATTGTCTGTCCGCCTAGATTCATTTTTATATTGTCTTATTAAATATGCAAGGATACAAGGCAAGACACCCCGTAATACATCTTATAAAAATATACATGTTTGAAATTCAATAAGTGAGTATGAAAAAAAAGTAATTTCGTATGCACTTACAGGATTTTTTGTTGCTTCTTTGAATGGAGCAAAGGTTGAAAATCAACAAAAGGAAACTTCAAGCAGCGACGTTCGTTTTCTTTTGAAATTATATGATGTTATCTTTTGGCAAAGTAGATTTCTTAGAATAATGTCAATAATTATTGATGTCTTGTTTTCTATTTTACGAAAATTACATAGTAAATCTTAATGATAATTATTAGTTTGCGTTTCATAAGTCTCTGATAAAATTTTCCTGCGGTGTCTTTCTGTCGACGTTAACTCTTTAAGAGGGTGTACTCAGATTTAATAAAATAATGTCGGCATCAACACTCCCTGCTCTACTGACTGAAATTACGACTAAACTTACGTATTTCTATCTAATTGCGATTTATTTTATTGGATTATTTGGAAATTTAATTAATATCATCATTTTTCTGCGAACTCAATTACGTTCAAATGTTTGTTCGCAATATTTTATTGCTCTATCTCTATCTCAAATTATTCTTTTTAATAGTTTACCTTTAACAAGAATAATAACAACATTAGTAAACTATGATCTTGGTCAAACAATAGCTAGTCTTTGCAAAATACGAAGTTATCTATTTATATTTAGTCTTGCTTTGACACGACAATTTCTTTGTTTAATTTCGATTGATCGATGGATTGTAACAACAAGAAATACACACATTCGATCATGGAGTTCAATTCGTATTGTTCGTTGGTTAATTATATGTAGTACTGTATTCTGGCTTCTATTCAGTATTCATATACTTGTTGGTTATCAAATTTCGCCAATACGCGGTTGCACACAATTAGTCAATTCTAATTATGCTTTCTTTTTCGGAATACAATTTGCTTTATCTTCAATCATTCCATTTTTTATTATGTTAATATTCAGTATATTGACTTTATATAACGTACGTAATCGTCGTCGTCGTGTTTTCGATAATACTGTATCAATACCGACAGAAACAACAGTAACAATACGTTCGACTGTGAATCATCGTCGATATGAAATGCAATTGATCAAATTATCTCTTCTACAAGTTCTTTTCTATCTATTTCTTAGCATGCTTGGCACTGGTTTTCCTCTTTATTCAGTCTTGACAAGTTCATATGTAAAAAGTCCAAGTCAACTGGCGATTGATTTATTTCTCAATAATCTCAGTTTACTACTTATCTACACTTACAGTGCAGTAGGCTTAAGTTTTCTGTTGTGAATGAAGTCATTCGATTTTATTCTTGCTTCATTTTTAGATCACGTTTATTCTTTATACGTTGGCATCAAGAACTTTTCGAACAGAATTTCTTCTAGCACTTTCACAATTCATCAAATATTTACAAAGATATTCTTGTTGCAGTCATTAATCAACTAAAATATTATACTTTGACGTTTGATGTTGTCTATAGTAAATTTATAAATCATTGTTCATTTATTCTGCATTCACAGTTTCTTGTTAATTTTTTATTGAATATAATAATATAATGAAGCAAATTAAGAAAGCCAGAGGGTGAGGGTGTTCATAGTCTATAGAACGTGCTATTATAACCCATGTCTTCCCAAAAATCACATACTTTCTTAAGATAATCTTGTCGAATATCAAGTGGATCTTGAAAATATAAATATGAATGATTCTTATTCGCTGATAATAGTTAAAATATTTAAAAAAATAATAGTTACACGATATTCGATTATTTTATTGTATCGACAGATGGGAAAAATTACATTTCGTCTCACTTTTTTCCTTTCGAACTTCCAGTAGAGAAAATAAAACAAGGATGTTTATAATCAAAATGTGGGTTTGTCCGGTTTACCGAGCGCCGGTGTTTTTTTTTATAGATAAGCATTTCTCATATATTAGAACAGAAAATATTTTTTTCATCACTTTTCTGTTATGAGAACCTAAGAGATGATGACGTTTCTATTGAAACTTTATTTTGTACTTTTTATTACTTCATCAAGTATTGCTTTTCCTCAAATTAATTTTTATTTGACTGATTCTACGAACGATCATGAACATGATTGTCTGACAATTGATATTTCACCATTCAACGAAACAAATGCACAAGAAATTCTGTCTTTTTGCTTAACTGAACCAATGGGAAAATGGAACAATCAATCGAATACTATCGATCATAAATTAACATTCGATCAACTTCGAAAACAGAATGTTACAAGTCAACAACTATATCACTGGTCAGCACCGATCGATCTAATTGAACAATATCAAATATTTCTCGATTCTAATCAATCATTACTATCACAGAATATCTTTTACAATTGTACACAACTAAGATTCGGTCCACAATGCCAGTATGAATTTATTTATTTTCCATCTGAACAACATTTAACATTGAAAGAAATCATGTCTCAATTCTATCAAATTAAATATGAACCGAAAAGTTTAACATGTTATATTCATTTGAAATGTGATCGTGGTTTGAAATCGATTTGTCTCGATTGGACTGAAATTTGTGATGAATATGTTAATTGTGTTCACGATCAAATCGATGAAAAATTTTGTTGGCAACTTAAGAAAAATGAATGTAATGAAGATGAATATCGATGTCGAGATGGTCAATGTATATCAAAACAGTTCGCTTTTGATAATTCGAATATTTATGAGTGTCTCGATCGATCAGATATTGTTCGATTGAAATCTTTAAATTTTAAATGGGAACAGTATCAACCAATAATTACTTGGGAAGATATTGCATGTAAAGACCAAACTCGGCATATACTTGACGAACCACATATAACAAGCTCATGTGATCCTACACGTAGGACACTTCTTAATATATTCATTCTCCAGGACAAGCCACCTATGTTAGCAAATATTTGTTACTTTGCATTTTATTGCACGTTCTATTTCGAAGCATCATCTTTGTTAATATGTAAAGATATGTGTAAATCTGAGAAGTGTATATTAATTATTTATGAAACCTGTCCGGATATGATTATGATACCGTCTGCACCACTTGCTTTCGGTCATGTTCATATTAGTTATCTTAAATCAACTCGCTTATATCCGTTTTATCAGCCACCAGATTTTCTCTGTTATGATGAAAATCTTTGTCAAGATTTCATATCAAACAATTCAATGTTAACGATCTATAATAATAAAATATGTCGTCGTATCGAAGATATTTCTATAGCATTTTCAAAACGTGGAAAATTTATTTCTACTCTCGACCGATATATAAGTACGCTACATACATATCTTCAACAATGTAACACTATACTGTATGATGGTGAAAACACTTGTAATAGTCCGTTTATTTATCAATGTCAAAATTCATCGAAATGTATCTTCATTTATTATCTTTGTGATGGAATTAAACATTGTAAATATGGTGATGATGAAAATTGCACTCTGAACAATGGAACTTGCTCGCCAATTGAGTCAAGTACACTTTTCAAATGTCACAAAAATAATAAATGTATTTCTTCGAGACAATTTAGTGATGGTATGTGTGAGTGTTCTTTATCTGGATTTTCGTTTATGTGTGAAGATGAATCATATAAATCTTGTGATCTCAATGATATAAACCAGTGTACTAATGAGGCAAAAAACAGCTATGTAACGGAATTCATTTCGTTTCCAACCGTATGCGATGGATTTCAAGAATTATTACCTATTCTTATCAATGGAATTAATCACACTGATGAAACAGAATGTCAATTTTGGGAATGTAATAATACATATACACGTTGTGATGGATTCTGGAATTGTTTAGATGGTGCTGATGAAATCGATTGTAATGAACAGGATTCCTTACTGAATTGCCCGTCACATCATCATGTTTGTATCGAACCAAAAACATTTAAATTAATATGTCTACCATTAGAAAAAGCAAATGATGGTCATGTTGATTGTCTTGGTGCAATAGATGAGCCAATACTATGTCGATCAAAACACGATCAACATAATATTTTTCAGTTTTATTGCGATACAATAGACCATACATATTGCTCGAATTTGAATCAGATTTGCGTTTCAAAATGTATCAATGAAAATCAAGATTTATTTTGTAATTTATCGAACACAACAAATAGTGCTAGTGCATGGTTTTGTTCAAGCAAAAACCATGCAAATACTTCATATTTAATGAAATACCTTTGTTCTCATGATCAAAATTCAAAGAAAGTAAGATTGACACATTTTTCTCTAGGACAAAAACGAACAAATAAACAACAACAACAAACACTAACTTCTGAAATCAAGACCATGAAAAAAATATTTGATTATGATTTCGAATGTCATCGAGGATATCCTCTTCGATTATGGTTGAATCAAAATCAAACATTACAAAGTAAAATCATTTGTTTTTGTCCACGCAGTTATTATGGCCGTTTTTGTCAATATCAAAATCAACGTGTCTCTTTTACTCTTAAATTTCAACCGTATGCCGATTCTCGACGAACACTTTTTTCTCTAATCATTCAACTCATCGATAATACTACACAACGAACTATTCATTCAGCAAAACAACTGACTTATATCTATGCCAAACATTGTCAAACGAAATTTAATTTCTATTTAATTTATTCAACTCGTCCAAAACAATTCAATCGAACTTATTTTATTCATATTGATATCTATGAAAAATTAACATTTGGATATCGAGGTAGTGTATACATTCCATTACGTTTTCCTTTTTTACCGGTTCATCGTGTCTCATATGTTTTAAATATTCCACGTGATAATACTTCATTGTTGATAAACTGTCCTGCAGATCAACAATGTATTCATGGTCAATGTATGAAATACGCTGAAAATTCAAGTGATTTAACTTTTTGTAAGTGTAAGAAAGGTTGGACTGGTAAAGATTGTTCGATTCCATATAATTGCTCATGTTCATCGGATTCATTATGTGCTGGAATTGAAGCCAATGATCGACCTATTTGTATCTGTCCGATAAATAAATGGAGTCCACGTTGTTTACTTTCGAATACAATTTGCTTGTCGAATACAAATTCAACTTGTTTAAACAATGGTCAATGTATTCTTATCGATGATAATTTAATTTCCGAACAAAAATTCTTTTGTATTTGTCCGAAAGGATTTAGTGGAGATCGATGTGAAATTCAAGGTTCGAAAATCATCGTTTCATTTGATCTACAAGATTTAACATTAGCCGATACAATGCTTATTCATTTTGTTGAAATTCGAGAAAATAACACAATCAAAAATGGTTCAACATTTCAATCGATTCCATTCCATCAGAACGAAATTACTATTCGATGGTTTCATCCATTTCATATCGTCTTTGCTGAATTATCTCATGATGCCTATTATTTAATCGATGTTCACAAAGATTACAATCGTTCGAGAATTATTAGAAAATTAATAACATCATCTGATCGTTGTGGACACATGAATGAATATGTCAATGACACAATTATCAACTATCCTTTAATTCGTCGAATTAAATACTATCATGTGCCTTGCCAAAAGCCGATTTCTTGTTTCTACGATCGAGATCATTTCTGTTTGTGTAATGATTTCGGATCACATCGTGTTGCCAATTGTTTTCAGTTCGATTCATCAGTTGAAAACAATTGTTATAAATTAAGTAATTGTCAAAATGGCGGTCAATGTGTTCAGGATGATGCTCATTGTCCTCAAACATCTCGATGTATTTGTCCTGCATGTTTTTATGGTGCTCTATGTCAATTTCATTCGAATTTATTTGATCTATCGCTTGATGGTATTATAGGTTCTCATATTCAACCGAAACTTAGTTTGTATCATCAACCTGTGGTCATCAAAATAACACTAACATTAATTATCCTCATGACTGTTACTGGATTTCTTAATGGTATATTATCTTTTTTTGCATTTGGAAATGAAATAACTTGTAAAGTTGGTTGTGGGTATTATTTATTAGGATCAACCATAACAACATTATTTACTTCGGTACTATTAATTTTGAAATTTCTTACAATATATTTGGTACAAACGTCAATGATAAGAAATCGAATATTTTTGAAGATTCAATGTTATTCATTAGATTATTTACTATTGTTTTGTTTAAATTTAGATAAATGGTTAAATGCTTGTATTGCCATGGAAAGAGCATTCACTATTATTAAAGGAGTACATTTCAACAAAAACAAAAGTAAATATGTAGCTAAACGAATGATTGGTCTTCTTGTCTTGCTGATATCTGCATCAACAATATACGATCCAATTCATCGTCAATTAGTTGATGATGATAGTGATGGCGAACAAAAACGTACATGGTGCATTGTTTCCTACTCATCTCAAATCGTTCTTTGGGATCAAATGATATATATATTTCATTTTTTTATACCATTTACATTGAATATTATTTCAGCATTAATAATTATCGTTCTATCAACGAAACAACGGCGAACAATTCGAAATAATCGATCGTTCTATTACACTCTTAATGAACAAATTCGACAACATCGTCATTTACTAATTTCACCGTTTATCTTGATCCTATTATCATTACCACGATTGATTATTTCATATGTTGCTGGATGTATGCAATCCAATAGAAATCCATGGATACATTTGATCGGCTATTTAGTTTCATTTATTCCACCGATGTTAATATTTATTATTTTTGTTTTACCATCAAAATTATACCGAACAGAATTTCGAAATGCAATAACTCATTATAAAACAATATTTCAAAAGCGAATATCTTGTATTCTATGTTTTAGTCAACATGAATAGTAGTTCTTAATTTTAAAGAATTTCAATTTCAATATTGAATATTGTCTCAGAAATTAAGTAGTGAACTAGGTGTATTTTCATGTTGCTAGTGAAGATAATTTGTAAAGCTCTATAGTAATCACTACCAAAAAGTAGGAAAATCAAATTGAATACTAGTCCATCAAGATTTCCCGCTGTTCCAGCTATTCCTGAAACAATGCCGTTAAATTGAGGATGAATTGATTTAATATTGAATAAAGAAAGTGTACGAGATTTGTGATTAGACGGGTTTATATTTGCTATACAGTTTTTTTTGTTTTTACATTTGCAAAACAACGAGGTAAAATGATGACGATATAGACGTCTTTTTTTATTTTATTGATCTAACTAAGTTATAGTTATTAAAATTCAAGTTCAATAGTTATAATTCACCAACTAATGTTGAGTTTTCTACTTAATTGTGCTCTTTTATTCAATCGTACTGCACAATTATCATTAACGTTGTTGTCCTGAAGATTTAATTCAAAGGAAAACGTCTAGTTTAAAAATTCAAACAATTGAATAGTATATGAAAAGAAAAATTATGTGTGATATACTTTCTCTATTATTCCGTCAATTAATATTTCTGCACCTTCGTCTCCAATAGCATTGTCAGCCAAGTCCAAAACAGCTAAGGTCTTCATGAAAAAAAAACGTAATGATTCTAGTAAAACATCGCGTTTACCATATTTTTTTTAATTGCGTTCGATAGAGCTGACGCGCCCTCGTCTCCAATTGCATTATCGGCAATGTCTAATACATTTAATTTCTTTTGAAAACAACAATCAAATCGAAATCTTTGATTAAGAAACGAAATAATCTATCAAACCTTATTTTTTGCAAGCATTTCAGCTAAATACTGTGCGCCCTTATCTTCAATTTTATTCTTATATAGATATAATTGAGTAAGTGACTATAAACAAACCAATAAATGAGTAAAATATAGGTAAAAAAAATAAAAAGATATTTTACACTATGATCTGCCAATACAGATGCCAACAATTGAGCACCTTTCTCTGTTATTTGATTCTTACGTAGAACTAAATGAGTAATCGTCTATACGTATTATGAATGCATATTTAATCTATTTCGAAACGGTTGTCTACCCTATTCTCTCGTAAAGCATCACATAATTGTTGAACGCCTGTATTAGTTATTTCATTCTTTCCCAAATATAAATGAGTAATTGTCTGTAAAATAAAACAAATGCCATTATCTGCACACATATCTCTATACCTGATTCTTTTTCAAGGAATGGGCAATATAAGCTGCTCCTTGATCACAAATTTGATTATTCCATAGATCCAATAGAACAAGTGTCTATATGAAAGAAAAACATATGATCGTGTATTCACATGTCATAAAATTATATTTTACTTTATTTAACACTAACGCACCAGCTAAACGTTCGGATCCATCGACTCCGATTCTGTTATTAACAAGTGACAGATGAGTGAGTGTCTGAACGTTATATATAACATTATATGAATGAAAGAAAATATCCATTAGTAACTTGATTAGTTTTTAATGTTGTTGCTAAGCATGAAGCTCCTTCACTACGAATGTCATTCGATTGCATATACAATCGAGTTAAGGTCTATATATTAAAGTTTTCTATCTGACGAACAAATCAGTTATTTTACCTTGTTTTTTGTCAATGCATTAGCTAAATGTTCGGCTCCATCTCGTTCAATTTCATTTCCACCAATTCTCAATTCAATAAGTGTCTATATATGCCACAATTCATAACAATATGAAATAGAAAGACTGATTTTTTTTTATTTTCAAACCTTATTTCTTTGTAAAGCTTGACCAAGATGAAATGCTCCTTTGTCTCCAATGCGATTGTTAACAAGATATAAATGAGTAATTATCTATACATAAAATCAAACATAAGAAAAACGACAGATGTCCATTTTTAACTTACTTTGTTAACTTCAAGTAGATTACCAAGAATTGATGCTCCACGTTGAGTAATTAGATTTTCGGACATATCCAATTCTGTGCAGCCTTTCTTTATGACATCCTCTTCAATGATATCCTGTAAATCTCGATCGATTATTCCTCGTGCACTAAAAGATAATACAACACGATGACTAGGTCCTTTAGATAAACTAGACGTCGTCTTTTGATCGTTGCCATGAACTTCTGCCATTGACATTGTGTAATTATTCAGTGTAAGAAAAAAAAATGAAATATGTATTCACTTTTCTAAGAAATACATCAACATTTTTTACCCTTCGGCAAGAGAAATCACGACAAAAAAAATTCGAACACAATTACGTATGAGCATCGTGTGAAAGAGAAAGAAACGAAAAACAAAAACATTTCGAATGTCGGAAGTTACAGGACGATTTCGTTTAGTAGAAATACAAAAAACTACTCTCGTCTGGTTAGATTCTAACATTAATGAATCAGAGAGATGTTTTCAACATTGGATTCGTCAATTTCGCATGGTAACAAATTGTCTGAAAATATTCACTGATACAAATCGATGTGCTACATTTCTTACGGAAATTCAAGATCAAAAAATATTATTAATTGTATCGAACACTATCGGTCAAAGTTTCGTTCCACTAGTTCATGAAAATTCTCGTCTAGAATCGATTTATTTATTCTGTACGAATGAAGAAATGAACACACAATGGACTCAAAGTTGGCGTAAAGTTAGAGAAGTTTTTCATGATATTAAATCCATATGCAGTTTCCTAAAACGAGATATGAAATGTTATGAACAGCAAGATATACATGAAGAACCGATTAGTATCGTTCCATTAACAAATTCATCGACAACAAATTTCGATCAGATCGATGAATCCTTCATTTATACACAAGTATTAAAAGAAGTCTTACTCAATATGGATTACGATGAATCTGCACTCAAGGAATTAACTGAGTTTTGCAGTGATGTCAACAAAGACGATCTGAATGAATTAAAAATAATCAAAGAATTCGAAAATGATTATGATCTACATTCACCTATCTGGTGGTATACTAGAGAATGTTTTACCTATCGTATGCTTAATCGAGCATTGCGTACTCAAGATTTTGATGTTGTAATTACGATGGGCGTTTTCATGCGAGATCTACATCGACAAATCGAGCAACTCCATACAGGATCGTCCGGTGAACAATCATTTATTGTATATCGAGGACAAGGAATGTTAGATGAAGATTTTCAAAGAATACAGACCAGTAGAAATGGTTTAATATCTTTCAATAGCTTCCTATCGACAAGTTCGAACAGATCAACCTCATTGGATTTTGCAAGTCGTGCTCGGAATACATTCGATATAGTTGGTATTCTTTTTGTAATGAAAATCGATCCAACAAATACAACGACGCCATTTGCATCGGTTGCTAATTTTGGTTATTATGATAATTCGGAGAGAGAAATTCTCTTTTCTATGCACACTATTTTTCGTATATGTGAAGTCAAACAAATTGATGATCGTCTATGGCAAGTCGAATTAGAAATAATGGCAGATAATGATCAACAACTACAAGCACTTATCCAGCACATTCGATATGAGATTCGAGGAATCACTGAAAGGCATCGATTAGGTAATCTAATGATTTATTTGAAACAATATCATAGTGCAGAAAAGTTCTATAAAACTTTAGCAATTGAAGAAAAGTTTTTTCCTTCATTGCATTTTCGATTGGCAGATATCTATCATAACATTGGTGTTGTTAGCAAGAATATTAATGATTATAAATCTGCTTTGTGCTATTTTCAGCGTGCCGTAGAAATCGGTCAACATAATAATTTTCCAGAGAATAATCCACGTTTTCTATTTTGGAAAGACAATATCGATTCTATACAAAAAAAACTTTCACTCATTTGATTTTCTTGTTTCTATTTAATAATATAATGGAAAAATTGAAAATCATACTTCGATTTGCTGGTCGATTCAATGAAAGACCTATAGATGAACTTTGAAGATTTGACTATCGATACAATAAAACTTTCATGAAAATAAAGAATTAATTCCATATTGAAGATGAAAGTGATAATTTCTAACCAAGAAACTTCAAGTTTATTGCTTGTAAGTGTTCATATAATAAATGACTTTTACCAATTGAGAACTATTCTTCAACAGCAACTACGGAGAATAAATTAAATTTTATTCTTTCTTTTACGTCATAAAAAAAGAATACAAATAAACAATTTTAAGTATCAAAAGTATATATATGATCTCTGTTTGTTTAATACTGGGTCACTTAAAAGAATATTGAATCATTATTTGTACGTTTTAAACTATAACAAATAAATTTACAGCTCTTTCTGGAAAAAAGTCTTTTCATATCTTTTACAGGATTGCCCAATCCAAAATTTAGAAATCAAGAAAAAACGACGAAATATTTTGTTTATTATTTTGAAATAGGCACATGTCTCTACATAGAAGTCAGAAACTAGATTTTTTTGCAAAAATAAAACGCGCGTGTTCAATGATTTTCTGCGAAGAATAAAAATTAATCAGAATATTTTATTTGTCGAAGGCGTACAACAGTATTAATGTTAATATTGTCATAGAAGCTGCAGTTTCTAACATACGTATACTTCAACACAGTTTTAAGATTTTTTTATAGGCAAATATTTATTTTTCTAACACAATATAAAAGTAAAAGAAAATAGAGCGAGAAAAAAGCTTGAGGGTGTGATATTGTCAGATTACATTTTATTTAACTCGTCATAACTGATGTGAATCAAAGAAGAAACACCAACAAGGAAGGTTTGTTAGTGCTATCGCTATTATTTTTGTTTTATGATTCTATCGGTGGAAAAAATGGGTTGAATTATTTTCCGATAACATCTACTTGCATAAAATCACCTACGAAATCGTATCAGAGAGCTCTCGGTCAAAAACTACGGTCATAAAAATTGTTTCGATTTTATTAAAGTTTTAAGCAGCAAGACTATGTCAATGATAATTTTCCTATGTAATTTCATGCATGTACTCTTACCTTCAAATATTTTCAAACTAGTTACAGTAAGATTCAACTGCGAAGAAAGAAATCAAATTAACTAATGTGCATGTTTTGTTATGTCCCGGCAGTTCCAGTAAATAGAGAGGGAGAGAGAAACAAGAATAACAAAAAAGAAAAGAAAAGTATAGAGAGAAGAGAAGAATTCCAAAAGATTTAACCAAACAAATTCTTTGTCGTATCTCGATCTTTGAGAATTTCAATCATTTGTTCGATCCTAATTTAGGAGAATACTGTATTTTGTTAGTCGTCTTTGGTGAGTAAAAAACGACATAAGGTTGACAAAACAATAGTTATATGGCTTGATCAATTGAAGTTACATATCAAAATCGGTTGAAAGATTAATTAGATGTACATACACGGTGTAATCAGTTTCTCTTCTGATAATTTTTTTTGCTCATTTATTAAACTATTTTGAGAAAAAAAAGGTTATGACCTGAAACGAAGTTTTTTTTTGTCATGTCTTTTTAAAACTAATATCGAGATGAATATAACCATTCTATGATTTCTTTTATTTCTTAACATAATGAAAAAAAATTTTCCAAGGTGGTAAACTACAATGTTGAAGATAAAATCAATAGGTCGTTCGTTTTATAATCGAGCATATAATTACAATCTGTTTATTCCAACTGAACATGATTATGATAACTATTCGGAAGATCCTATAATTAGTATTAAAAAACAGAAATATGCAACTCGATTATACACGCTATTGTTCATAGGTAAATCTTCTTTTCTAACTAAGAGAGAGAGAGAGAGAATCGCCCGTAAATAAAATATCGTTATAGTGTGTATGTATATTTTATTTTATGGTATAATAATGAAGCCACAATCACGTACAATTGTGATTACGGATATTGATGTGGAGAAATTCAATAAACTCTATTCTGAATTCGGTGATATTCTTTCATGTCCATGTTCAACAATAACAATATCCTATGAAACATTTCTTTCTCATACGATCAAGTTTCACAATGTTTGTTCGAGTTTGTTCATTAGTAATCAGTGGATAGAACTAGTATATCTACCTGATAGAGGTAGATATGGCGAAGCAGACTTTCGAACAGTGGCTTCTTCTCAGGTAATTTACAATTGAGTCGAAAAATGAACCATATCATGTTGTTTATTTAGTTTCAAATCTTATCGAGTTTCTGTTCATTATCTCAATATATTACTGAAAAAAATGAGATTATTTTAAATAAGACTAAACTCATTAGTACTGATCTACTTTCTGAAATGAACATTCGAAATAAAGTCAATGCTACGATAAAATCTTTTAAAAGCAGTATGTCAACTCAAGTCAGTTCATTTATTGATTATTTTCGAATTGTTACTCGTGCAAACTATTTCATATCATCTCTCAATACAAATGTCGCTTTACGGACATACAATGATTATGTATCTGGTGAATTACTTCTTTGGATACTCGAGGCCGTATATTTTCCGTACAAACCTCAGGCACAATATCAAGAATTTAGTCCATGCAGTAGTGATAATCCAATTACTCCGATCGGTTTCTTCACAGATACAGAAAGTACCGATGGTTTTTATTATGAAACATGGGAGTTGCCTGTACCGAATTCGACCATAGTCAACGGATTCTTTGCATCGTGTACTCCTTTGGAAGGTCTTCTTAACAGTACATTTGATTGCTTGTACGAGACTTCTTGTCTTCAACTATTAACTGAATATTTTCCATCTCTTAAAAATTTCAATCTGAATGATTATGTTCTACATTCCAAAAAAAGTAATTTGACTTTATATGAACATTTATCTAATCTATTTATCGATGAATGGATAACAATAATCGATTACCCAAAATATTTTCATAACTGTAATCCATCATTTTGTACTTATACTATAACAGATAAGATCAATTATTCATCTGCCATAACACTATTTATTAGTTTATATGGCGGTCTTATTATGATACTTCGTTTGATTTCACCATTTTTAATAAATATTTTCATGAAAATCAAAGATCGAAATAATCATTGTAATATAATATGTTTACCAAAATTCGTTCAATGGATCAAGAAATTAAATTTATTTAAACAGATCACTAAACGCGAAGAAAACAATATCAAACAACAGAAAATATCTACACGTGTTTATTTAATTCTTTTGATAAGTATTTATTAATTTTAGTGATTTACGTTGTTTCTTTTGAAGATAGTTTTAGGTTCCATTGCTGTTCTTCTTTTTTTCAATATATTAAATACTCAAACAGTTATACTCAGTGTTGCACGTCCATCATTAAATACTTACATTGATCTTCAGAAACAATATCCGAAAGAATTAAAATGTCCTTGTTCAACAATGATCATTCCATATAACAGATTAGTGACGTTTTCTCCTAGTTTACATCAAATATGTTCAAGTAATTTTACCTCAAACAAATGGTTATCTATCTTACAAGGACTTGTTATTGAATTTACTGATATTGATTGGCGTTCTCGAGCTTATCAATCGTTTAGTTTATTATCAAATCTTTGCCAATTAGCTAATCAAACGATTGATAATAGTATCGATCAATTTTTATTAGAAGAATCATTTATTATTTCAAACATCATTACTGAAAACGATTTCTATACACAAATTAACAATAGTCTTAGTCGATTCTATCGATCGACACTTGTTGGTTTTCTTCATCGTGTCGATGCTGTTGATCTTCATATGCAAGTTGATCAATTTTTCATGTACAAAGTGACACATTTACCTTCCAGCATGAATGTATTTTCTATTATCAATATGATTACGAATGACACCAGTGATACACAATTCTTAGAGGTAAAGTAGATGTATAGCTATAGATTATCATAAATTTAAATTCGAACTTTAGCTACTGATTCCTATGAACTATATTCAAAATATGCATTCGAAATTAGTTCAATGTTTTTGTTCTACATATGCTCACTGTCAAAGATCATCCGCAATTTTCGATGGTGCTTTCCTTAGTGAAAATATGCGTTTCATTAATTATAGTGTAACCTATTTAGTACCTGGTTCAATCGTAGGATGTTCAATTCTTGATTCACTCTTACTATCAACATTTGAATGTTTATATTCAGATTCGATTTGTTTTTCAACTTTAATAAATTATATCAAAGACGCATATGAGTATCAATCGGAATATTTGTCGTGGTTTGATGTAAAGCCCCTTGTTTACAATTCAACATTAACTCGATTCTATAGAAATGCATCGATGTCATTGATATTAAAAGATGCAATGATCGAACAATGGAATCCATCTTATTCGTACGATACTTTTTATCGATCATGCTCACCAAGCTATTGTTTTTATCCGAAGAAAATTCGTGGAAAAGATGCCATTGGATTGATAACTACATTGCTATCATTAATTGGTGGTCTAGTTCAATCATTACACTTAATTACACCTTATTTAGTTAGTTTTGTTCTTAATTTAATAAGAAAAACTGTAAAGAATACACAGCAGCAAGGTATGTGCAAGTGTCAAATATTGAATATGTTTTATTATCTAGCGTTTAGTTCATATAAAATGGTCTCAAAGATTTAAATTACTTAAACAACAATTGAAAAAATCAGTTTATGATGCTATATTTAATCTAAATATATTTCCTCCTCGCTATTTCGGAAGTAATCTTAATCAAAATGATGCTAAACGTCTTGGTCAGCTAACAACTCGTTTGTATATTCTTATACTTATTATCAGCTTTGTTATTCTTGCACTATATCTAACTATTCAACGACAAATTATAACAAAAACTTTCAATGAACCATCGTTTGATACGTATAAAAAGCAATTGATACCAATCTATGGTCAAAATCTTAAATGTCTTTGTTCGTCAATCGCATCATCGTACAGTCAATTTGTTCGAATTGAACTTGAATTTCATCAAGTAAAATTCTTTGAAAAATATCCAATAATAAATATTGATTTCTATTCATCATACAGATTTGTTCGAGTAAATTTATTTCCGATGAAATCATAGATAATCTTCGAATGAGTCTATCGAATAATGTATCAATATATGAAAAAGATGATTACGGTCGTTTTGTATCATCTCATTTTCAATATCTTCAAGGTTTATGTCGACTTTCGATTGAATCTACTAATAATACAATTAAACAATTTCTCTCGACATTATTCATAACAAAACAATTATTATCAGAAAATGACTTTAATCAAAGCATAAATTCTTCAATTGAACAGATCAAAATCAATGCTCCAACAACATTATATTTTCTTTTCTTCTTAATTCGAAATATTAATCATGGGAATTCTATCGTATCAACGTATGGAACAAATTTTAAATATATTGCTCCTGTGGATTATGAAACGTATTTTCTCACTCAATCAGTCATTTACGATAATGAATGTTCATGTGGAGTGTATTCGAATTGTACAAGTCAAGCATACTATATTGATAAAATAAATCAATCTGATCGAATTGCAATAGAAGGTTTTAAAGTTGGTTGTTTACCAAGTGAATCATTACTTTCTTCAACTCTACAATGTTTGTACAATGTTTCGTGCATTGATCTAATCCAAAAATATATGAATTCTACTGATTCTCTTGAACCTCTTCGAATAACAACTCAATCTCAAATGAATAAGACGATAAATGAGCTAATCAATCAGCTATTTATTGTTCAATGGTTACCGACAATAAATTATTCATCATATTTTCAAGATTGTTCACCATCATTATGTTCATATGACTATATACAGAAGTTTAATATCATTTATATCATATCGTATTTATTGGGTCTTCAAGGTGGTTTAATGATTGCTTTGAAATGGATCTGTCCGAAGTTGATGCAGTCAGTAATTCAGTTAAATAAATATCGAAAGAAACGTTCAAATACAATTCAATCAGAATGTACTCTCGAAGTGCAACCAACTGATCCAACTGTACAACCACAAATGACTACACCACTCTTAAAACGTATTCTCACATGTTCGCTTCTAATATCTTTACTAATAGTTCTCGTTATTTTCTCGATTTATTTTATTCGAGAACAAAATACTCAAGTGATACAAACAAGTAATCTCTATTTTTCCTATTCGACTAAATTCTATTGATATATTTTTACTAGATTCTTCAACAACTGTAATAACATCTACTACAACTATAGATACAACAAAACCATTGAGTTCGTCGACGACAACAAACGTAGTGCCAATGTGTCAGCCAATATTTGAAAAAATAATACTATTTCCACCTGGTTCTGCTGCTTTGATGTCGTTTGTTGCCGCTGACTTCAATCATGATAATCAAACGGATATTAGTTTTATTTCTCTACCCGAATCAACGGATAACGAATTCAACAATACAGAAGAGTAAGTATCTTTCAAAAATATTTTCCCATAAACGAACTAGAAAGTCTTATTTTCAATGATTATTAGTTCTGTATTCGTATTACTTAGCAATGGAAATGGAACATTTGTCATACCGACTATGTCTTCGAGAATATATACTTATGCTGGTACGTCTTTAACTACTGCTGATTTTAATCATGATGATATACTTGACATCGTTTCTGCTGACTATATGACCCTTTTCATTAGCATACTACTTGGTAATGGTGATGGAACATTCGAAAAAGGAACTACGTTCTTCGAAACATCCTGTTCTAAACCAACAGGATTATCTGTCGGTGATTTTAATAATGATAATCATTTCGATATTGTTGTTGCATGTTTTGACAGTTCGAAAGTTATCGTATTTTTTGGAAATTCTGATGGAAATTTTCCATCAAATGTAACACTCAATACGGAAAAGTTTAGTAAACCATCGTCGACTGCTGTTAATGATTTTAATAATGATAATTATTCAGATATCGTAGTCATCTGTAGTTTAGTTCGAACGATCAGTATTTTCATAGGACATGGCAATGGATCGTTTGATCCACAGAAAATATACAGAACAGGAGGAGGCTTAGATTCACTAAGTATTACTGTTGCTGATTTAAATGAAGATACAAAACAAGATGTTTTCTTTCCGTATATATCAAAGCCTGCAATTGGTGTGATGTTTGGACATGGCAATGGTAGTTTTAGTGAGAAGATGCGCTTGAATTTTACATCAGGCTATGCATTTGGTGCCATTGCTGTCAATGATATTAATAATGATGGTCATCTTGACATCATTGTACCAACGTTTGGAATCTGTAGCGCACAGATTTTCCTTGGACATGGAAATGGAAATTTCGATATATATAGAATATTAGCAATAGAACCTGATGTGTAAGTCAAAATCTACCATATTTTGTAGAATATTTATTCAAACTTTAACAATTTACTGAGATTTTTTTCAGAACTGGATATGTTGAACTTAAAGTTGGTGATTTTAATAATGATCACTATCAAGATATAGTTCTCAGTTGTATAGATACTGGTAGTATGTACATTTTTTTGAACAAAGGTCAATGTAATACATCAGCAATTTTGGAAACAAGTACTTTCATTTATTAGCAAATCTATATGAAGTTTTACTTTTATTGTAATTGCTTTTCGTAAATCTATTTTATAAATGAATTCATGTGTAGCAAAATATTGAGTTTGGATCATTACAACAGAGTTTATCTATGCTCTTCTAAAATGGATCTTCAGGCTCTTAAGTAACTATCTTTTAGTGAACAGAGAAGTCGATTGTAGTTCCGAACCAGGACTGGACTGGCTGTCCATGTTAACTATACCATAATGTTTTCAATTAATCTAAATTATGATTTCAAATGAGTTCATGTGATTTAATTAATGCGAATAATTTCGAACAAAAGAAAAAATACTCAATTACAATTGATATATTCGTGGTATGCGAAGATATCATCTACAATTGTAGATATATCTCTCACTTAATAATTCAATAGAGTAACAAAATGATTCACTCTTTACATCACTCATGCCGAATATAAAATGAAATTTTTTTATCAAACAGATATCATATTTTGACGACTTTTTCAAATTGAAAATTTGCCTTAACCCTCTGTCGATCAAACTAATAGCAATAAAAAATGAAGGATAAATATAATATAGTGATCATGACATCAAATCTCCAACTGACAGACCATTTATCTTCGATAACTGGTAGCACATCTGGTTTATAATCAATAATATCAACATCACAACCTGCACTGAAATATATATCACAATTTCTATGTTTATCCTAGAATGCCCAAGAAAGCGAAAATTAAGGGATGACGGGCGTCATGACTAGTCCGAAGTGTCTGACATACCCATCATGACTAGTCTAAAAGCGTCTAACATATCGATCATGACTAGTCCACTTTTTCGGACAACATTCAACATTCTATTCGGTAACAAAAAAATTTCAAAATGAAAAAGTTCTTTCGTATCTACAAACGAATATTAAATCTCTAACAATATGTCGAGTGAACTACGTTTCGTACCATTTGTTACGGACATCCTCATGCTCAAGATTTTCAGTCATCTAACTTTTCTATCGAATTTCGGACTTAAAAAGTGATCGGTTTACTATTAAAAATATATATTCTTAATCGGCTTTTGATGCTCTAGCAAACCATATGCATCATACAAAAAAATGTTTACTTGATTTTTTCATTGCGCGAACCTTATCAAAAATGAAATGATTTTATGTAGAGTTGCATATTCTTTATAGATATTAGAAAAAGAAGAGAAAATAGTGCGTGATACGCAAAGCAAGCATAATAGTTGTATTTTATAGCATTTTTATCGTTCCGTAATTCATCGTGTACTACATAGAAACAAGCAATTTTAATATTACGTTTATTATTTCGAAAGATTGATTCGACAAACAATTGTTCACTCTCGCTTTAATTACTTAGAAATCACTTGTTTCTAATAACAGACGAGCTGCAATGAGCACTCCTTATCACAATAAACAAAGTCATTTCGTTTCTTTTTTTTTGTTTGCTTTGAAGTGAAATAAAACAACATTCTCATCATCAAAAACAAAACGAATAAGAGGCTTTTATTTGTATATCATTATTGATGATAGTTTTTTTTTCTAATTTACGAGAATAGATAGTCGCATATAGAAGAAAATAAGCAAATAAGGAGAAAGTTTATGAAATTTATTTAGAGTTCATATTCTTTTCGAGATTTATCCAGCCATTTATCGCATGGAAACGACCATGTTTGATCAAATTTTGGTATATAAATATTGACATGACTCAGCAACCATGATGAATATAAAGAACTTGTTGTCTCTAAACCAATTCTGAGTTTAAAACAAAACAGAAATACATTTTAAAAACAAAAGAAGAAAAGACTTTTCTTTGATTACCGAATATTGATTGGTTTTACAATATTGAGAGCTTCAATTTCAAACACATCGATTTGGCCTTTTTCAAATGGATTTTTCGATGATTTTGATTCGATTAATGATATTTTCTCGGTTTTATTATGTTCACCAAATATAATAATATAAACATTGTCATCTGTACCAGCTCCCAATTCATCACCAGTAACAATTGTAATTTTATATAAAATAACTAAGAAAAACAAAAAATAAATGAACATCAAAATACGAATTAGACAATTGAATTTATTGATTTTACTGTTGGTTCTTCGGATAATTTCCGTCGGTGCAGATATTTCTACGAATGTACTTTGCGTTTTAGTCTGATTGTACCAACACCAACGCGTGCAATTGAATCTATAAATCATATCATCTATTGGTACTTCGATTTCTATCCAATCAAGAAGCAATCTGTTACGAGTAATCCATGTAAGAGCAGAAAGATCATAAATTAGACTCCATTTTATACTTGTAATCTAGAAGTAGAAATTTCATAGCAATTGAACTCAAAACAAAACAAATAATAATAAAAGAAAAACGAACATTGCCAATATGATAATTTTCGAATATAAAATGATCGATTTGTTGAGGGTCATAGAACGCTAGTTGAGAATATGCTGATTGAACTTCAAATAGATCCGTATTAATATTAGTGCCAAGCATCATCAAATAAAAATGGGTAGTATTTTTTGTTAGAAAACTCTCACGGGTTTTAATTCGAATAAAATATTTGACTTTTTTCAAACGTAAAAAGTGCTTATCATTCGTTGAATTAGTCGTTTCATTTAATAAACTTGTTTCAGTTAGATCAAGTGCATCGTTAATCAATTGATTGTATTGAATATGACAATTAAGAAAATATGAATAACGAATTGTTGCATTCGTCCAAATAATATTTTCGAATGTAACATTAATAAAAGTACAATAGACACACGTGAAATAACTGAAATTTATATCATCCATAGTTGAATTTGAAAAAATAATATGAGAAAATTTAGCATGATTGAAATCAATAGAATAAGCTTCTAGATTTTGAAATTCAGATTGTTTAAATATACCTTCAGCAAATGACGAATTATGAAATACAACAGAAGCAAATATACAATCACTGAACTCAGCATTGCCAGCTTGAGTGTTCATCCAACTTGATTCAGTAAAATCGATTGATTGAAATTTCGTCTTATAAGCAGTTACTTGATTCATAGAGATACGTCTGAAATCACTTCGATTCACCGTATGTGCGTAACGCGTGAACACAGCAGAGCTTAAATCAACTTGATTTAGCTTCGTCTGTACAAATTGGCATTCAAAACAATGACTTTTGCGCATGTCAACTGAGGTCAATGTCGCCGACGATAGTATAGCATGATACCATGAAACATAATATATACTTGTGTTAACTAATTGGGTGTGGGTTAAAAAAACCGAACCGTTATCATCAGTACTGTTCGAACATTGTTTTCTGTATGTTGTTTGAGTAAAACTTAGGTCGACTAAATACATATGTGCTGAATCGAAATAAGCACAATCAAGAATTCCATGACGAAATGATACATTTGTAAAAGTACTAAGGGGTAACGAGAGATAACTCCAAGAAATACGTTGCTCCCAAGGAGGAAATGCTGGCAAATCACGATCCGAGCCAAGTGTTAAATCTTTTAAATGAATTTGTCGGAGATTTAAAGCGCCTAGTTCTTCAATTGAATAGTGTATGCTTATAAGATTAGTAATTAATTCTGCATCGTATAACGATCGAATAACGATGTTTCTACGTCTGGCATCTAGTTGTTCTAATGCAGTTAATGTTTTAAATCGTAGAACAACTACTGCTTTCGGTTCTTTTCGAAGAGATTCTTTCGTTTCAAGAATAATTTTTCCAAGAAAATCTTGATATGCAATAAGAATATTTTCCATTTGTTGATCTTTAGCAAGCTGATGATCTTTTTGTCGATTTTGTTCGGCTATTTCTAAATCGTTTTCTCGGTTAGCATTTGCAATCAAATAATTACTATGATTATCCAAAATTGTATACAGAGCAATAATAATTGGTATACATATTGCTGAGATCAATTCAATCGATTTAAAACAACAATATCGCTTTGGTTTCCTTGTCATTGGATGAGGAGAACTTGTTGGACATTTTTCGCCACCACCATCATCATCCTCGTGTTTTGCAACACGAACCACTACGTGATCCAATGCGTTCATTATTAATAAATGTTCATGGATGAAATTCAATTGTCATTCTTTATCAAGTTAGCTATATGTATATATGATAAACTGATAAGCATTGTTTTCTAACTGTCTGCTTTTTTGATTGAATAAATAAAAATATTGACATTTTTTTGACATTTTATTTGCTATTTGTCTCAATTGATTAATAAACATCTATATGCATGAAGCCCATAAAAAAGTGCATATGTGCCAAGGGGGAAAAAGCGGATCTCCATACTTCGGAAGTACAGAAGTACCAAGAAGTCGCGAGAAATACTTGAAGTATAGAAGTTCGCTTCCCCCCCCCCCCTTGACTATTATTACCTTGAAGTTGAAGGTGTAAACATATTAGAGAGCTGCAAACCGGACGGGTACCCGGCACCCGACCCGAGAACTAGCGACTGGCCGTGTTTTAGAAGCACGATGATAACAACTCAGTCCTGATTCACTCGATAGTCTAGTATTTTTACGTAATTTTAGATTGCCATAACTCGTTTTGTTATTTATTAAGTATGATGAAAGTAAATGTAATATATATGTTTGGAACCAAATAAAGATTTAGAAATTTAAATATATTTTGAAAAACAAATGATTTGAACCGACTCGGGTCGGTTCGGGTCCGGGTTCGAGAGAAAAACTCGGTTCGGTTTCGGGTGGAAAAAAGTGTACCCGTGCAGGACTCTAAAATATATTTATTTTATTGAAACAAAAGGAATTAACACAAGTAGCGCTCATCTGACGGATTCGCTGATCCTTTTCTGAAAGAAGTCTAATATAGTCATCACAGAAAGCTAGTTTATTAAAGATTTCTATTCGAAGTTAATCTTTACAGGACTAATGTTTCAGCATGTTTCGGATTGAAGAACTGTGCAGAAACATATTTACAAAAGTGCATTTATATCATTTTACATTTATATTTTGAGAACGTTTGATGGTCAATTCACTCGGTAGCACTTTGGCATTATCGCTTTAGTCAAGAAAATCTAAGAACTTCACTTAAAACGCCACTTCATGTACGATAATTCTTCGCACACCTTATATTTCTTTTTTGAAATCGATCGCAGTAATTTAAGCTTTTGGTTACAGAACTATTAAAGCATGGCATAATGTACGCATCGATATTAGAAATTTCGTCGTACCACCTTAAGACACTGGCTCAAAGTTCACTCGTAAAGTCAATACAAGAAGATTCAAGCTACCCGGATGCTGATTCTAGAGTTTTCATGGTAAAAAAAACCTTCCAAGTTTAGATAAGAATTCTCTTATGACACTACCATTTTTTTGGGTAAAGGAAGTCTGCCAAGTGAAGATAAGGATCTCGTTTACGATCTTACCGTTTTTTCGATAAAAACTTACCAAGTTTAGATAAGGACTCTCTTTTCATTCGTAGCGTTTTTTATGAGATAATTTAATCAATCTTGCAATAATGACGTTCTTTACTTTACACAACTTTAGATTTACTAGAAAAAAGGTTTAGCCATTTCCTATTGGAAATGCAACGAGTCGAAGTTAAATTTTTGTAGAACTCCATGTATTCTGCCTAAAAAAAACTTTTTTAGCTGTTTTTCTAAAATAAATTCAGGGCAAATATTGTTGAAATCCATATTTTTTTGATTTTTGCTTTTTCATAAACCTATTTTCTGATTGGACCGGACAAACATAGTTTTAAGACTTTTCGCCTACCGATTTTAGAAGCCTATAACCCTTTCTTTCAGAAAAGGGAATATCTTATATGATGAAGTTACATCGTTAAAATTACATGATGGGAAATTAGAATGGCAGGATGTGCCAGGTGCAACTTTGAACGAATGTCCTTGACAACTTTCATGCTCGAATAAAATAAAACACAAGCCATGTGTATTCACCGATGAAGCTCGATCATTGGCCCAATGATCCATATTAAAAACATGTATGATCACCATTCGAAACATGACGATCTAAGTACATCTGAAATTCGAAAATAAAAGATCACTATTGTAAAAATATATTTATACTTACCGGGAAGTACATGTCCTTGATGATACATCAATAAATAATAACATAACAACCATAAGAATATAAACGATAGTAGCTCGAGAAAGCATTCTTTCTATGATGTTATTATAAATGTTCGTGATACAAACAATATAGTTTTGTTTTTTTTTGCAATAGTGTTATAATTTTCTCTCTTTATATAACTACTGGATTATTTTATTACATCTTGAATATGAACTAAGTGAAATAATAGTAGTGATTTCGATCTAAAATATACCTTAATTGATCGAGAGGTGGTTGTGCAAATGGTATTCCATAGAAAATCTGAGCCATATCAGTTTCAACACCAAGAACATCTCCATAATTAGTAGGAACAATGAATGCTAACAGAAAAATCGTTTTCATTATTAGATGAATAGAAGAAGTGTACTTGTTGTATACACTGAAATTTATTTGATATATCAAAGCACGCGTGTTAGTTATACTTTGCTTATGTGAATCATCGTTCTTTTATTAGATACAAATATTACTAAGCACTTTTAATCTCAAGATATTGCAGTTTTTCTACTAGACCAATATAATCTGGATATGCTTGAGGACGTTTTGCACAATCACCTCTTATTTTATAATCCCATTCCCATTTGTGATTATATTCTACAGTACCGAAATAATTACTAGCAGTACTTGGATTGAAATACAAGACTGTTGAAGTAATACTAGTTGCCATCAACCAACCTTCATTATACATTCGATAGATATAATTCGTATTAAATGGTGTTACTGTGTCGAGTAAATCAACATTTTTCCATTGTGAGCACGAGCACGACATACTGAATGTGAAAATTCGTTCGAGTCGACTATCATTTTATATGTGCAACTCTTTATCTATAGATAAAAGTGAAAAAGTTGGATATTACCCAGTTATTCGAAACAAGAATAAAAAATAGAAGTTTGAGACAACTTTCAATATAATTATATATTCGAAGAAGAGTTCGAGTTTGATTTTTTTGGTAACAAGTAAATAGAAATAGAAAGCATATCTACGCAGAAGAAAATAACAGTTTAAAATTACGATAAATCGAGAGGAAATTTTTTTATTCCATGATGAGTCGAATCAGTAACATACATATTACCATGTTTATCGAAAGCTAAACTCGAAGGACCATTTAAATTATTCCAAAAATCATCAGGATCCTTGTAACCGACGACAAGACGGCCTTGTTTTGCTCCTTTCTCCCAGCAAACAACTCGGTTGTTAAATGGATCTGCAATATATAAATTATCAGAATCATCCAAAACAATTCCACGAGGATAAAACAATTGTGTCAGTTCATTTCCACTGCTATTTCCACCAGCAACAATAATACCATTCGACGTACTTTTCACCCATTTTACTACGACATGACGAACGTAATCTGATATATAAATTGAACCATCACTACCGACAGCCATACGTAAATCAATATAAAACGTTCCTATCTTATTCTCAGTAAAGAAATTTTTGTCAAGAATTGTTTCCATACCAATACCGTCTTTCCATCGTTTAACATTTTCATTTCTTGTGTCTAATATATACAAATAATGTTCTTTGTCCATTACGATATCGACACAATCTGTATTCGATACTATAATTTCTCGATTGCTTAAATCTTGTCGAGACCATCGAATGATTCTTCTATTCACTCCATCGCATAGATAAATTGAATCAGTACTTTCATCATAGATAATGTCCGCTGATATGAAATGCGAATCAGTCATCCAATCAGATTCATTTTCACTAAGAAGAATTCGACCTGAACTTGCATTCCATTTCCATTCCATTATACGTTTATTGAAACTATCGACAATAAGTATTGTTTGACTATCATCGATAATCGAAAAACTCGAGAGCCCATTCAACTGGTTTAATTCATTACCCGGACCATTTCCTCCGGCTACAAAATATCCTTGATATTTCCATGTTTTTATTGTTTCTAGAATAAATCATAAATTTTACCAAAATTAAATTTGTTAGAAATTCTACGTACCAGTCCATGTAGTTGGATTTTCCGTTGTGATAGACAATACAGTAGAATTTGCAACAGAATCATTTTTTGACACGGTAAATTTGTTTTTTTCTTTCAAAAGCACAGTCGGTATAGTGATACTTAGTGTGATGATTAATAGAATAGTTGCTAGAATCAACTGAACTGTTCTAGTTTGAATCAATTTCCATTGAAAACAAAAAGTTGATCTTTGTAGTTGATTTTCTGTTGGCGTCTTTTTATCAGCAGAATGTGGCATTTTTTCTCAGTGAACGGAAAAGAATACTCGTTTTATTCGAGAATAAAACAGAACAGATGGCTTAGTTATAATCTATATGCACTGGTAGTTCAGCTTGATAAAAGTTATTTTTAAAGTTCATCCAGGATTGCATCAATATTTTTCTATTAGCGTAAACTACGGTAAGTGAACGTATCAAACAATTTTTATTATTCATGAACAGATGTCTTGATAAACTATGATTTCCTTTTTTTTCTAAATTTTATTTTATTCAAATTTAATATGATTATATACTTCATCGAATAATCATTTTATATAGGGTTTCAAGAAGTAAACAAATAAGTTAGTATTGTTAATATTTGTTTTCATGTTACTTCAAATTTGGACAATAAATAAAAAAGCAAACTCAAAAACTATTAGGTGCACTTTCATTTGCACTTTTAACTGATTTTTATCGAGTATTTGAATATCTGTATAGGTAATGTATAATCAACTAAAATTTTATTCAAATACCATGACTTTTTATAATTCTAATGTAATCGGTTGATTTTCTTGGAAAGTTTTTGTTACGACAAACGGTACTGTTGATTTAACCGATTAAATTAGCAAAGATATGTTCGTATTCAATTTATCAGCATCGCATTGGCAACTGAAGTGAAAGTATTATCAATAATGTTTTTTCTATTTATTTGTTAAAACAACAGAGAACTCGTTTGTGTCTTGCAATACAAAACTTGAAAAACAAATCCAAGAAGTCAGTAATTTAGTTTCATTTACATTTCTTACTGATTTCTTTCATGATGATTTTCCTCGATTACTTGACGACTATATGGTTTATTATGATGTTCGTTAGACGAATATCGAGTGAGTTTAATGCGAGTGCATAAAAACATTTGAATACTAATGTTAACAGGTATATCGTATAATCAACCAAAATTCTGTCCAAATGCATCATGGGATCAAAATGCTGTTACATTTGCTGATTCTAATCTAATTGGTGGAAATCCTTGGAAAGTTTTTATTACAAAAAACGATACTGTCTATGTAGCCAATCGAGTTAATAAACAAATTATTTTGTTTTCTCAGACAAATTCAATTCAAATAAGAAATATTTCAACAGATTCAGAAGAAACACACACCATCTTTGTAACAGAGAATGGTGATATATATTTTGATTATGAAAAGAACTCAACTGTTGGAATACGGAAGTCAACATCAAATTTGTCAACATATGTTTTAGTAACGGATGTCTATTCACGATGTTACGATATTTTCGTTGATATTCATAACTATATTTATTGTTCAATGGATCTGTCTCATCAAGTTATTAGAAAATCTTTGAATAACACAATGGATTATGTAAACGTTATTGCTGGAACTGGTATTGCTGGCTCGACATCGTATATGTTCAATGGGCCTAATGGCATCTTTGTTGATACTAATTTTGATCTATATGTAGCAGATTTTTTCAACAATAGAATTCAACTTTTTCCATTGGATCAAACAAATGGAATAACAGTAGCTGGAAGTAGTTCATCAACTGTAACAATTGCGTTGAATGGACCAGTTGCTGTCACTATGGATGCTGATAAATATCTTTTTATTGTTGATCGTTGGAATCATCGCGCCATTAGAAGTGGACCATATGGTTTTCAATGTGTAGTTGGATGTAATGGAAGTGGATCGGCAGCAAATCAGCTGAATGGTCCGCGATCCATGAGCTTTGACAAACATGGCAATATATTTGTTGCTGATGAGAATAATAATCGAATACAAAAGTTTGTCTTGTTAACAAACTCTTGCAGTATGTACATTTCATATTGATTAAATTATTTGTTGCATAGATATTTTTCTCTTAAGTATCATTAGATCAAACAACAGTATCGTCGATAAACAATGGTAATTAAACCTAGAAGAAGAAAAATTTCACCTTTTCTTAATCAATATCTACTATATACATAGGTATTTCGTATAATCAACCAATATTTCATCGATATGCTGTTTGGAATCCAAATGGTATTACCATTGCTAATATCAATGACATTGGCATAGATTCGGTTGGTATTTTTATCAATAGAAATAATACCATTTATGTACCTAATCGAGAAAATAGTCAGATTAAAATTTGGATGAATGATGATATGAATCCTCCAAGTACAATTTATACTGATTCCATACATCCAGTTTCGATTTTTGTTACTATAAATGGTGATATTTATATCGATAATCAGAATTCATCGTATCAAATCAGTAAATGGACACTAAATAGCAACAAAAGTGATGTGATCATGTACATTGACACGTCATGTTTTGATCTTTTTATTGATATTAACAATACATTATACTGTTCAATGCGTATAAAACATAAAATTGTGACAAAATCATTGAGTAGTTCTTCAAACGTTTTAACAATCGTTGCTGGAACAGGTTATATTGGAAGTACATCGACTACATTCAACTGTCCAAGCGGTATATTTGTCGATGACAATTTTGCTCTCTATGTTGCAGATTATCATAACGACCGTATTCAACTATTTCAATCGGGCACATTCAACGCAATAACAATTGCAGGAAGCACATCATCATATCCTACAATTACACTTCACACTCCCATTGATGTTATACTTGATGGCAAGAAAAATATATTTATTATAGAAAATGACAACAATCGTATCATAGCGTCAACTCTTGAGGGTTTTCGATGTATTGTTGGATGTAGTAGTTTGTTAGGTTCTCAATCTGATCAATTATACCATCCAAAAAGTATGGCTTTCGATAGTCATGGAAATATTTATGTATTAGATCAAGATAATAATCGTATGCAGAAATTTCTTCTATTGAATAATACATTTCGTGAGTATAATTGTCAAATTATTTTCAATCTTAATAGTACAGTTCTTTTAAAATTTACAGTTCCATCATATAATCAACCAAAATTTTGTTCAAATGCAACATGGAATCCCAATGCAACGACAATAGCAAATTCGACCTTAATCGGATCACAGTCTGATGCTCTATTTATCAACAATAATAATACGATCTTTGCAGTCAACAACAATAATAATAAAATACTGATCTGGTTTGAGGATAGTATCTATCCAAATAGAACTTTGTACGGTAATTGGACATTATCGAAATCTATGTTCGTAACAAACAATGGCGATATTTATATTGATAATGGTTTATCCAATCAACGAATAGATAAATTTACAATGAATATGAACGAAAGCATTCATATTAGATCGGTTTCTTCAAATTGTTTTGGAATTTTTGTTGATATTAGCAATAGTATTTATTGTTCAATTGACATTGCTCACCGAGTATATAAGAAATGGTTAGGTGATAATATGACAACATTCGCAACTGTTGCTGGAAATGGTATCAGTGGTTCTGCTGCTAATTTATTAGCGTCTCCAAATGGAATATTTGTTGATATTAATTTTGATCTATATGTAGCAGATTTTGGAAATAATCGAGTTCAACTCTTTCGATTAGGACAATTAGATGGAATTACAGTTGCAGGAAATACTTCATTAAACATCACAATTACACTTAATAGACCATTATATGTTCTATTAGATGGAAATAAATACCTTTTCATTGCAGATAATGAAAATCATCGAATAATTGGCTCGGATGTAAATGGTTTTCGTTGTATTGTTGGATGCTCTGGTTCACAAGGTTCAGCATCCAATCAATTGTCTCATCCACGAACTATAGCCTTTGATAGTTTCGGTAATTTACTTGTTATGGATATTGGTAATAGTAGAATTCAAAAATTCTTATTCCAATCAAATTCATGCCATCATTTTCAAGATGAAATAACTACACAATTAACTCCTCATGAAATCCTCGTCGTGCCCTATTTTATTCCAAATTGTCATGATACGAATACGATCGGTACGAATTGTAATATCTCGTCGAATCTCTGTAATCTACTTGATCCCTGTAAAAACGATGGTATTTGTTGGAATTCGACATCAACTGATCTTGGTTACATTTGCAATTGTTCGAAAGGTTTTACTGGTCCTCAATGTCAACAGGATACTCGACTATGTAAACCGACAACATGTTGGAACAATGGTACTTGTAATGAAATATTAAATACAACATTTAAATGTTCATGTCAACAAGGATGGACTGGTAATTATTGTGAAAAAATGATAAATTATTGTGAGAATATTAGCTGTCAAAATAATGCTCCATGTCGACCATTATTTATGAATTATACATGTGAATGTCTTACGGAGAACTATTCAGGTCGATATTGTGAAATTGTTTCAACAAAATTAGCTATTCTTCAATTTGTTTCGAAATCATTTGGTTATATTGCAATTATATTTCTAGTGGTTGTCGTCGGTTTTATTGTTATTATGGATGTACTCAAATATGGTTTTGGAATCGATCCAGTAAAACATGAACTAGAACGAATTCGTCATGAAAAAAAACCAAAACGTCGACCTATCATTCAACGATTTACTTATGTTAATACTTAAAACGATTAGTGTCTTAGTATCATTCGCTTTATTAAAGAAATATCATATCACTATTCTAGTCTTCATCTTCGAGAATGACCGGAAGTTCATAGGATGGAATTTCATTTGATTGTTCTTGTGTTTCGATTGTTGTGAAAGGTTGTTCTGAAGAACCTAGGATCAACGGTTGCATGCTTGCTCCTTTCTTTACTCTTGTGCAATAAATATACGAGGATAAAACGATGACTAAAACGATCACAAGTGATCCAATAACAATTCCTATTATCATCGGTTGCAACCATTGATTGTTTTGTTCTGATGATTTATGATTTTCAGCTGTTGTATTGATACGATTGGTAGATGTTGTCGTAGTGGTAGTGATAGTCGTCGTTGATAGAGTAGATAGAACTATGCCAGTCGTTGTAATCAAAGGATTAGGAGTTGTTGTACTTATTGGCTAATAATTAAAGGAGATAAAAAATCAGTATATTATCAAAATCTGAACATACGCGAGTAGTGATAGTACCAGTTGTTGGTGGAGTTGTTGTTGAGGGTGTTGTACTTGAAAGAAGTGGATTCCAAATATCGAATGTCCAAAACGTTGGATCTAAGTCATAGATGAGAACCCGATTGAGAAAAAAAGCAAATTCAATACCAGTGATAGGTGCTGATTCAGGTGCGCAAAACACATTGCCTGTTAAAACTCCACTTGAAAATAGAATATAATAATGATGTTGATTAATCCATGTCGCATTAACAACATAGAATATGAATGTATTCCCATTGTAGATACAATAGGGCGAATATCCACAATCAATTTCCCATGCAGGTATCAATGAATTTAATGTATCGAATATTTGTACATACGATCCGTTTCGCGTTGGACGATTTATAGCAGAAGTACCTATTACGTAGATAATAGCACGGATTTTTTAAAAATACATACAGAAATAGAGCGTACTTTGAATGCTGAAATGTGAATGATTTGACAAAATTGTGCCTAATGGCGATGCTGAGCCTAGAAAGAATTATTTTTCAATGATTCAATTTGTTTTTTGAAAATGTTTTCAACCTTGAACAGCAGACGGTCGTATGAAATTCGGTGAGCTAAATCCAACAATAAAATTGAGACAATATTGTGAACCAGTTAGACCTCTTTGATCAACAGGTGCAGCGCAAAATATCTATTCAATTGGAAAAACAAAGTCATTGAAAATTTTTTGACATATTGTACACTAACTTGAGGTCCAAACTGATCGTCAGTTGGCGTCCATGTCAACGTTATATACCACATGTATGAACTTCCATTCACTTGACTAATACTAGTTTGTTTCATGTACAAAGGAGATGATGTGATAAATTCAGTAATGGAATTATTAGCACAATAAACCGTGGCTACAATACGCTCAATAATAGTTTCATTAATTAAAACACCTCAAAGAACAATAGAATATGTATAAAGAAAAAAACGACAATCAATATTTACCTATACAAGCTCGATTAGGACGATCACCTATGATTTGAGGTATTAGACCGCAAGATCCGCTAATATTAGGTGATGAATATGTAGTAATTAAACTATAGACAAATATAATACGTAGATTATAATTGATCAAGCAAATCGAGAACAAAATTGTCTTACAATTGGAGTGGAACTGAGCTTAGTGGTGTGCTACTTGATGTACTAGTAAAATCTTCCACCATAATTGCAGCTACGTACGTGCTTGAATTGCTGCCGATGCTAATATCATATGCTCGTCGTACCGCCATCAATGTTAAAGTACAATCGGATCTAAATTTAGCATTGTTATAAAGACTCATATTAAGTATAAACCGACTGAGAAATATTGGCACCAGGTAGATTTTCACACACATCAGCACATTCATCTCCTAGAACACCTGTATTGCTAGCCCATCTGCATCGAATGTCATTTGTAACGTCAAAATCCAAAACTGGAATTTGAATTTTAGCTAGTTGACCTTCCAGGACACGAATCACAGGCAAAGAACTAACAACTATAAGAGAGTAAATCACAGATCTCATATACTATAATGTTTGAAAATAAAATTATACTTGGTGATACATTTATAGGATAAGTTTGTGGCAAATTAATTCGAGTTACTAATCTCCAACTAGAAGCTACTGCACCATTCGGTTTCCGAATCACGCTAGGCCAACTTGTTCCAGTAAATCCAACTGTAATATTTGTCGAGCGAGCAAGATTTATTTTTTTCATAAGTGCTCCACTACTTGTTCCCAAGAGAGTAGAAAAATCAGTGCAATACGTTCGTTGACTGATTGTTGTAAAGCCAGTTCCTGTACAACTACTTACAGTTGACTGACATTGAATAAATGGTTGACCAGTAAAAGCTCCACCACCATCTGTATACCATCCTTGACTAGCAATCAAAGAATGATTACAACCAAGATTCAATAATGGCCATGTATGTTTTTGATAAATAATGACTTCTACAATACTTCCATTTGTATATGGATTAACTGCTCTCCAACTGAGAGTACCACCCTAAAATACAAATATCGTATTAATTAAGTATTCATATTTCTACTTTACATTATAATCAGCCGCTTGAATTAACTGAACAATTGATATAAAATGCAACAGTATTAAGAGCATCATGGATGAAATGAATATGTTTGCGTTTTGAAAGTGAAAATTTATTTTCAAAACAACTTCAGTTAAAAGCATAAACATTGAAATGCTTTTATATTTGCAGAAAATAATCTCAATTTTCTTTTTGTTTAATTTAAGTCTCAAATCTTTCATACGCCTATAGATTAATCATACATACCTCGAGAATATAATCTTCCATTATTTTGGTATATATGCATAATCGTTCTGTAGCATCATTGAATAGTTCTAGTTGACATTTCTAAGAAACAAGAATGTGTCTTTTGCACGATAGAAGAAAAACATGCACAAATATAGCTCAACATAATGAATGCGGTGTGTCATAAAGGCGAGTTATCTCATTAGACTAATTATTCTTGGATAAATCTATAGTCATGCAGAAAGGAAAGGGTAATCATCAGGAAGAACAGAAAATGTTATAGTCTTTTTTTTAATTTTTACTGAAATATACTATACAGATTTGAAATCGAAGAAAAAATAATGTAAATTCGAGTCGAACTCGATTTAATATTATCGCTATTCCTTCCGATTTTGTATCATTTATAATTATTGCCGCAAACTCGTAACAATATTCTCCCATTAATTTGACGCCACATTAAATGAGAAAAGTCAACCAAGCAAGAAAAGAGAAAGAAAATGCGTGTTAGAAAAGATGTGTAGGCATTAAAAGTTTTTATTTTTAATGCGGCATTCAAATAAAAAGTCTCGATATATATATAGACATCACGCACAATATGCTCTGCATTTAAAATGGAAGGAAAAAATAATATAAATTCGAATCAAACTCAATTTGATAATGTAGTATCAATACTCACTTTTATATCGATTGCTTCTGATTTTGCATCAGCTATAATTATTATTACAATCATGATTACCGTGATTTATCACTGTTATTCAACTCGTTTGTCCGATGAAGATAAAACAATTATTTTTATTTCAACTACTATATATCCTTTTATTTTTCTTTTTATAATCGTTGTAACGTCATTCCATATACAAACATTTCTAGGTCAACACTATGGATTTAATTTTGAATCTCCATTTTGCATATTTATGGGATTCTTACCAAGTCTAACTGCCGGAATGCTTTCATTCATTCTCATTAATCAAGTAGTTTATATTGTTTTATTATTTTGATTGAAAAATAATCAATTTTTAGACGTTGTATCGATGTTGCTGTATTATTTATCCGATGAATCGATTGTTTCAATCTCGTTTATTTTATCTTTTATTGCTGATCGTTGAATTTCTTTTATCGATTTTGGTTAATAGTCTACCGATAATATGGCGAGATTTTGTATATTTGCCAAATGAACATTACTGTTTTTTTGAATTAACGAATATTCGCATAACTGTTTGGTTAATCTTATTCGATTATGGTTTTTCTTTTTTACTTATCTCATTACTTTATCTACGAATTATTTTATTTTTACGTCACCAAAGAAGTAATCTAACTACGATAGCTCAACAAAAACAACAACGAAATTTAATCGTACTGCGAAGAATTCTATTGATTATAATTCTAGAAATTTCGATTGGTTTACCACCAATAGTTATTATAATACTTTCATGGATTCGTGGACAGACAGTTTATCTAGCTTTTCAATTTATTTGGTCATTTCTCGTTTGGTCGTTCACAGCAACGGGCATATCATTAATTTTATTCATTCCTCAATTGAAATTTATTACCAAGAAAATATCTCGTACAAATCAAATCGCACAAGTTCAATAATTATATAAATAACTAGCCGACGTGCCGGCTACAAATCAAGATAGATGGTCAGTGTCTATCTTGAAAAATTTGATTAATAAATTCTTTCACAGGTAGTAGTACTACAAAGTCGCTACTGCTTGCTACCCTCAACACCCTCAATATTTTATTGGAACTACTATTCATGTTGACTAAAACATAGAATACAAGATATTCGCTTTTCAAATATTGTTTTATAATGAGTTACTGAATTTCGAAATTCTGTTCGATATAATTTTGATGGTAAAACAAAAATAATAAATACTAACATTGATGGAATAAATGAAACTAAATAGCCAATCAAATGTATCCATGGATTTCTATTGGATTGCATACATCCAGCTAAATATGAAATAATCAATCGTGGTAATGATAATAAGATCAAGATAAACGGTGAAATTAGTAAATGACGATGTTGTCGAATTTGTTCATTAAGAGTGTAATAGAACGATCGATTATTTCGAATTGTTCGCCGTTGTTTCGTTGATAGAACGATAATTATTAATGCTGAAATAATATTCAATGTAAATGGTATAAAAAAATGAAATATATATATCATTTGATCCCAAAGAACGATTTGAGATGAGTAGGAAACAATGCACCATGTACGTTTTTGTTCGCCATCACTATCATCATCAACTAATTGACGATGAATTGGATCGTATATTGTTGATGCAGATATCAGCAAGACAAGAAGACCAATCATTCGTTTAGCTACATATTTACTTTTGTTTTTGTTGAAATGTACTCCTTTAATAATAGTGAATGCTCTTTCCATGGCAATACAAGCATTTAACCATTTATCTAAATTTAAACAAAACAATAGTAAATAATCTAATGAATAACATTGAATCTTCAAAAATATTCGATTTCTTATCATTGACGTTTGTACCAAATATATTGTAAGAAATTTCAAAATTAATAGTACCGAAGTAAATAATGTTGTTATGGTTGATCCTAATAAATAATACCCACAACCAACTTTACAAGTTATTTCATTTCCAAATGCAAAAAAAGATAATATACCATTAAGAAATCCAGTAACAGTCATGAGGATAATTAATGTTAGTGTTATTTTGATGACCACAGGTTGATGATACAAACTAAGTTTCGGTTGAATATGAGAACCTATAATACCATCAAGCGATAGATCAAATAAATTCGAATGAAATTGACATAGAGCACCATAAAAACATGCAGGACAAATACATCGAGATGTTTGAGGACAATGAGCATCATCCTGAACACATTGACCGCCATTTTGACAATTACTTAATTTATAACAATTGTTTTCAACTGATGAATCGAACTGAAAACAATTGGCAACACGATGTGATCCGAAATCATTACACAAACAGAAATGATCTCGATCGTAGAAACAAGAAATCGGCTTTTGGCAAGGCACATGATAGTATTTAATTCGACGAATTAAAGGATAGTTGATAATTGTGTCATTGACATATTCATTCATGTGTCCACAACGATCAGATGATGTTATTAATTTTCTAATAATTCTCGAACGATTGTAATCTTTGTGAACATCGATTAAATAATAGGCATCATGAGATAATTCAGCAAAGACGATATGAAATGGATGAAACCATCGAATAGTAATTTCGTTCTGATGGAATGGAATCGATTGAAATGTTGAACCATTTTTGATTGTGTTATTTTCTCGAATTTCAACAAAATGAATAAGCATTGTATCGGCTAATGTTAAATCTTGTAGATCAAATGAAACGATGATTTTCGAACCTTGAATTTCACATCGATCTCCACTAAATCCTTTCGGACAAATACAAAAGAATTTTTGTTCGGAAATTAAATTATCATCGATAAGAATACATTGACCATTGTTTAAACAAGTTGAATTTGTATTCGACAAGCAAATTGTATTCGAAAGTAAACAACGTGGACTCCATTTATTTATCGGACAGATACAAATAGGTCGATCATTGGCTTCAATTCCAGCACATAATGAATCCGATGAACATGAGCAATTATATGGAATCGAACAATCTTTACCAGTCCAACCTTTCTTACACTTACAAAAAGTTAAATCACTTGAATTTTCAGCGTATTTCATACATTGACCATGAATACATTGTTGATCTGCAGGACAGTTTATCAACAATGAAGTATTATCACGTGGAATATTTAAAACATATGAGACACGATGAACCGGTAAAAAAGGAAAACGTAATGGAATGTATACACTACCTCGATATCCAAATGTTAATTTTTCATAGATATCAATATGAATAAAATAAGTTCGATTGAATTGTTTTGGACGAGTTGAATAAATTAAATAGAAATTAAATTTCGTTTGACAATGTTTGGCATAGATATAAGTCAGTTGTTTTGCTGAATGAATAGTTCGTTGTGTAGTATTATCGATGAGTTGAATGATTAGAGAAAAAAGTGTTCGTCGAGAATCGGCATACGGTTGAAATTTAAGAGTAAAAGAGACACGTTGATTTTGATATTGACAAAAACGGCCATAATAACTGCGTGGACAAAAACAAATGATTTTACTTTGTAATGTTTGATTTTGATTCAACCATAATCGAAGAGGATATCCTCGATGACATTCGAAATCATAATCAAATATTTTTTTCATAACCTTGATTTCAGAAGTTAGTGTTTGTTGTTGTTGTTTATTTGTTCGGTTTTGTCCTAGAGAAAAATGTGCCAATCGTACTTTCTTTGAATTTTGATTATGAGAACAAAAGTATTTCATTAAATATGAAGTATTTGCTTGGTTTTTGCTTGGACAAAGCCATGTTCTATTTGTTGTGTTCGATAAATTACAGAATAAATCTTGATTTTCATTAATACATTTTGAAACACAAATCTGATTCAAATTCGAGCAATATGTATGGTCTATTGTATCGCAATAAAACTGAAAAATATTATGTTGATCGTGTTTTGATCGACATAGTATTGGCTCATCTATTGCACCAAGACAATCAACATGACCATCATTTGCTTTTTCTAATGGTAGACATATTAATTTAAATGTTTTTGGTTCGATACAAACATGATGATGTGACGGGCAATTCAGTAAGGAATCCTGTTCATTACAATCGATTTCATCAGCACCATCTAAACAATTCCAGAATCCATCACAACGTGTATATGTATTATTACATTCCCAAAATTGACATTCTGTTTCATCAGTGTGATTAATTCCATTGATAAGAATAGGTAATAATTCTTGAAATCCATCGCATACGGTTGGAAACGAAATGAATTCCGTTACATAGCTGTTTTTTGCCTCATTAGTACACTGGTTTATATCATTGAGATCACAAGATTTATATGATTCATCTTCACACATAAACGAAAATCCAGATAAAGAACACTCACACATACCATCACTAAATTGTCTCGAAGAAATACATTTATTATTTTTGTGACATTTGAAAAGTGTACTTGACTCAATTGGCGAGCAAGTTCCATTGTTCAGAGTGCAATTTTCATCATCACCATATTTACAATGTTTAATTCCATCACAAAGATAATAAATGAAGATACATTTCGATGAATTTTGACATTGATAAATAAACGGACTATTACAAGTGTTTTCACCATCATACAGTATAGTGTTACATTGTTGAAGATATGTATGTAGCGTACTTATATATCGGTCGAGAGTAGAAATAAATTTTCCACGTTTTGAAAATGCTATAGAAATATCTTCGATACGACGACATATTTTATTATTATAGATCGTTAACATTGAATTGTTTGATATGAAATCTTGACAAAGATTTTCATCATAACAGAGAAAATCTGGTGGCTGATAAAACGGATATAAGCGAGTTGATTTAAGATAACTAATATGAACATGACCGAAAGCAAGTGGTGCAGACGGTATCATAATCATATCCGGACAGGTTTCATAAATAATTAATATACACTTCTCAGATTTACACATATCTTTACATATTAACAAAGATGATGCTTCGAAATAGAACGTGCAATAAAATGCAAAGTAACAAATATTTGCTAACATAGGTGGCTTGTCCTGGAGAATGAATATATTAAGAAGTGTCCTACGTGTAGGATCACATGAGCTTGTTATATGTGGTTCGTCAAGTATATGCCGAGTTTGGTCTTTACATGCAATATCTTCCCAAGTAATTATTGGTTGATACTGTTCCCATTTAAAATTTAAAGATTTCAATCGAACAATATCTGATCGATCGAGACACTCATAAATATTCGAATTATCAAAAGCGAACTGTTTTGATATACATTGACCATCTCGACATCGATATTCATCTTCATTACATTCATTTTTCTTAAGTTGCCAACAAAATTTTTCATCGATTTGATCGTGAACACAATTAACATATTCATCACAAATTTCAGTCCAATCGAGACAAATCGATTTCAAACCACGATCACATTTCAAATGAATATAACATGTTAAACTTTTCGGTTCATATTTAATTTGATAGAATTGAGACATGATTTCTTTCAATGTTAAATGTTGTTCAGATGGAAAATAAATAAATTCATACTGGCATTGTGGACCGAATCTTAGTTGTGTACAATTGTAAAAGATATTCTGTGATAGTAATGATTGATTAGAATCGAGAAATATTTGATATTGTTCAATTAGATCGATCGGTGCTGACCAGTGATATAGTTGTTGACTTGTAACATTCTGTTTTCGAAGTTGATCGAATGTTAATTTATGATCGATAGTATTCGATTGATTGTTCCATTTTCCCATTGGTTCAGTTAAGCAAAAAGACAGAATTTCTTGTGCATTTGTTTCGTTGAATGGTGAAATATCAATTGTCAGACAATCATGTTCATGATCGTTCGTAGAATCAGTCAAATAAAAATTAATTTGAGGAAAAGTAATACTTGATGAAGTAACAAAAAGTACAAAATAAAGTTTCAATAGAAACATCATCATCTCTTAGGTTCTCATAACAGAAAAGTACTATGAAAAATATTTTCTGTTCTAGCATATGAGAAATGCTTATCTATAAAATAATTAATAATATCATCTGTCGATACAATAAAACAGTCTAATATCGCACAACTGTTGTGTTTTTTTATATTTTAACTTAGGGTCTTCATAATGATGAAGATCTTCGTGAATTTTAACTATTATCAGCGCAGAGATGCGCGAGTACGAGTACATTTTATACCGGTGCAAACAGTGTTTATTAACCCGATGATTTCTTCCTTGCGTGTTCTCATACAAATATCCCGTCTCGAGCATATCGCAATGTTGGGAGAGTGTTAGGATGAACACATCCACACAAACGAATTCCAAAGTAACAAAAGAAAAGACTACTTGAGCATAAACACATTTAATGTTGAACTCTCAGTACAAAATGTATTTGTACCTGTGCAGCCCTCACACACAGACACACAGATATTCTTTATATATAGAGATAGATAATCAATTTAAATTAAGAAAAATAATATAAATCTACATTATCAGTGCATTATCTCCAATCAGATTAAGTTCTCTGTTGATAATTGGTTTTTATAATCGACAAAGGAAAGGAAGAAAATATGTGCAGGCCTTAAAAGTTTTTATTTTTAATCAAGTGTTTTAAATAAAAAGTCTCGATAAATACAGACATTATCCTCAATATGTTCTGCATTTGAGATGGAAGGAAAAAATAATATAAATTTGAATCAAACTCAATTTGATAATGTAGTATCAATACTCACCTTCATATCGATTGCTTCTGATTTTGCATTATCTATAATTACGATTACAATCATGATTACTGTGATTTATCATTGTTATTCAACTCGTTTATCCGGTGAAGATAAAATGATTATTTTTATTTCAACTACTATATATCCTTTTATTTTTCTTTTTATAATCGTTGTAACGTCATTCCATATACAAACATTTCTAGGTCAACACTATGGATTTAATTTTGAATCTCCATTTTGCATATTTATGGGATGTTTACCAGGTCAAATCATTGGAATGCTTTCATTCATTCTCATTAATCAAGTAATTTATATTGTTTTATTATTTTGATTGAAAAATGATACATTTTTAGACATGGTATCGATGTTGCTGTATTATTTATCCGATGAATCGACTGTTTCAATGTCGATTATTCTATCTTTTATTGCTGATCGTTGAATTTCTTTTATCGAGTTTGGTTAATAGTCTACCGATGATATGGCATGGTTTTGTATATCTACCGAATGAATATTATTGCTTTTTCGAATTAATGAACATTCGCTTTTTAATTTGGTTAATCTTATTCGATTATGGTCTTCCTTTTTTATTTATCTCATTACTCTATCTACGAATTATTCGATTTTTGCGTCACCAAAGAACCAATCTAACTACGATAGTTCAACAAAAACAACAACGAAATTTAATCGTACTGCGAAGAGTTCTATTGATTATAATTCTAGAAATTTCGATTGGTTTTCCGCCAATAGTTATTGTAGTAATTTCATGGATTCGTGGACAGACAGTTTATCTAGCTTTTCAATTTATTTGGTTATTTTTCGTTTGGTCAATCACAACAACGGGCATATCATTAATTTTATTTATTCCTCAATTGAAATTCATTATCAACAAAATAGTTCCAACTCGATGAGAAGAAACTTTTAAAGCACTACTGCCATCTTCCCTTTTCTTCCTATATGTTATGTGAATAAAAATTATGATTCATTTTTTTTCTTAGCTACAATCGAACTGACATTTGAAGTCGATCATAATTTGAAATAAAATGTCTTTTTCACTTGAAAAATTACCAATCGAAATGATCTATCGAGTATTAGATCATCTAGATGACAAACATTTATTTATCTCGATCAACAATGTGTGTCAACGGATAAATGCCATTATAAATTCCTATCAACGGTATCAAGTAAGTGAAATCAAATTTACTATTAACTTTATTCCGCATTAGTCACTCACAAAATTTTATCTCTACGATCGAATCGAACTTGCCAGTGTTCGACATCTATGTGAAACACTGCAACATAATACAGTATGACAAACACATTCAGTGTTATTATATTTAATTTTTTTGTGTAGATAGTTACACAATTACGATTGGTTGCGAATTATATTGGACCTGAAGGTGCTCGATGTATAAGTGAACTTTTGCGATGCAATACAGTAAATTTTGATTTAGTTGCATTATATATTCAACTTTTATATAAAGATTCTTGTAGAACTCGATATTGTAGAAAATGTAATCGGAATTGAAGGTGCTCGATTCATAAGTGAAGCACTGGGGCATAATACAGTAGCATATGATAAAAACTTTGACTATCGTTTTATTTATTCATTTTAGACACTTAAAAAACTTAATATCGGAATTAATTCAATTATGATTGAGGGCACTCGATATATGAGCGAAGCTCTTCGACAAAATACAGTACTATAGTTTCTTTCTATGAAACATATGCTCTATACTTTATCTAGTCACTTGAACAACTCAATCTTTCAGGCAATGAAATTAAAGAAGAGGCTGTTCGATATTTAAGTGAAGCATTGTTGCACAACACAGTATAACATTCCATCTATATAAACTTTTAGTTTTGTTGATTTTTCTTTTGTAGACTCTTACACAACTCGATCTTGGGTGGAATCCAATTAGAGATGAAGATGCTCGATATTTAAGTGAAGTGCTACAACACAATACAGTCATATTCAAAACTAATTATTGTTTTCCATCAAAGTTAGTCTTATTTGTTTTTTAGACATTGAAAAAACTCGATCTTCCCGAGACACTAATAGGAGTAGAAGGTGTTCGATATCTTAGTGAAGCACTCCTATCTAATACAGTTACGATATTTAATTGAATCTCAGTTTTTGCTGTTAAATTGATTATTTATTCTTTTTTTTATAGACACTTACACATATTGATCTAGGATGGAATCTAGTTGGAGATGAGGGTGTTCAATATTTAAGTAAAACACTACAACAAAATACAGTATAATTATCAATTAACTCGTTAAATACTATTCATAATTGAAATCTTCTATTCATTACAGACGCTTAAGCAGCTTAAACTTGAAAACATTCACATTGGCAACGAAGGTGTTCGATATCTTGTTGAAGCACTTCAACAAAATACGGTAACATCCTATTTAGATATTTATTGCTTATCCTATGAAACATTTCTATGAATTGTAGACACTCGAAGAACTGGATCTTCAAGATAATGATTTGGTAGATGATGACGGTGCTGAACTATTGGCGACATTAATGAAAACAAGAACAAATCTACGGATTGAATTACCGTTCGACACTATTTCAATGGGACGAGGTGGTTAATTGAGCGACGAACAAATCAAGTATAATTTCTTTCAAATTTCAAATGTTTCTTAAATAAATACTCTCATATTGCAAGGAGAAAAAGAACTTTGCCTAGCAACCAAAATTATGATTTCAATTATCTACTAGAAATTTTTGTACTCGATGGTTATAACGATCAGTAACATAAATATTGTTTTCTTCGTCAAATAATAATCCAATTGGGCGACTGAGCTGATTGGGTTGGTTCCCTTTACTATTTCCACCAGCAATAATGCTACCTTCTTTTGCATCTTTTGCCCATCGCATTATTCGATCATTACGACCATCTGCTATAAAAAGAGTACCTAATTTATCTACAAATATTCCTTGAGGGGCTGCCAACTGGTTTAAACCAATTCCTTCACCATGTCCACCAGCAACAACAATTCCAGCTTTTGCACCTTTTGTCCATTTCATTACACGATGATTCCGAAGATCTGACACGTATAGTGTGTCATCGTGATCGATATAGATCCACTGTGGTGTATTCAATTGATGCAGACCACTTCCACAACCATTTCCACCAGCAACAAGAACTCCCTGTTTTTCACCTATTTTCCATCTTCTGACTTCATGCATTCTATTGTCAGAAACATAGAGATATTCATTTTTATGCAGGATTAAATCAAGACATTTGACATCTTTTATAATTGTTTCTCCTTTCATACCATTACGACGAGGCCATCGAACTACCCGACTGTTGCCACAGTCAGCAACAATAAGATAATCATTTACTTTATCTATAATAACGTTTGTTGGACTATTTAATTGTCGATCTTCATTTCCTAGCCCATTTCCACCAGCTACAGTTTCACCACTTGTTGCACCTTTCCTCCATGCAACAATACGATGATTAGACTGATCAGAGACATATATAGTCTCCTCATCATCGATATAGATATCCCAAGGTTTGTTCAATTGATTCAGTTTCTCACCTGCACCATTTCCTCCAACAACAGTTATTGCATTTTGTTTCCACTTCAAAGTAATCGGAATACTAGGTGTATCATCCACATAAATCTTGTTGATAAATGATGATGATGTATCTTCTCTTAGTGAAATATTCGCAGGATTATTCAAATATTGTTGTAATTTTTCGAGTTTTTTTCTTAAATCGTTTAAATTCAGTTCATTGAAATCATTTTCTTGTCGAGTTTCTTTGATTTCGTCAGTTAAATGTTTCAATCCGGTTTCAATCTTTTCATAATGTCCACTTGTTTGTTTCCATATGAGTTGTCTATTTTTCTCCGCAGTTTCTTCAATCTTCTTTATTGAACGTTGTTCCCATTCGTTAATTTGTTGGATTAATTCATGTTTATTCGGTTGTTTAATTTGTTCGGAAAGAGTTTGTCGAAAAATATTTCTTTCATTTTCGATCTCATCGAGTTGTAATTCTAATTCTTTTTGATGATCATGTAAATGATTTTTACAGTAACTTTTCAAACATCCTTCACATTTATAAGTCGCCTTTTCTTTTCCACATACTAAACAGCAATTTCGACTTACTGCTGTCGCCATTCTTTTGCTTATGATAAATAAAGAACGAAGCACTTTCTGTGTTTTTTTCACCTGTATCCAATAGTTAGTCTTCACTGTAAGATTTGTCCTCTATAGCATGTAAAACTGATAAAAGACGCTGTCGCTGTGAAATTTTCATTGAAAAATCTATTTGATAACAACAGTTTACTCAGCTCATCTGGCGCTGCATGATATAAAACTACTAATTAACATACATACATTCTTCTTTTATTTTTAACTTTTAATGGTAAAACATCAAAAAAAGACATTCAATTAGATTTGCAAAAATCTTTGATAAGAGGTTAATTATAAGCAGGTTATAATTTGTTTTTTTCGGGATGAGAAAAGCGTGTTAATTTGTCGAAAGAGCAATATGATTATTAACTGCAGCTGCAGATCGTGCTGAGATTGTTGTTTGTGCTGGTGTAACGCGATTCACTGAAATTAATCGATCAACAATTTGTTTGATCGGTTGTCGAACTTCATTTGACATATAAAAATAAATATAAAATGTGCAAACAAAATTCACATGATAAAATAAACGGAACATTTGAAGAACGACACCTTCAGCTGCTGCACGTACGTCACTTTTTGGCACATTAGCTGTATATTCTAAATAGAACGATTCTAAACCAAATGGAAAACCGGATATAGCAAGAAAAACCACTTGAGGTATAATCATTCGACGTATTTGCCTTTCTAAACGTGTATGTCGATTGACAACAGCTGTCAAACGAAGATTAGCAAGAATTCCACGCATAAAAAATGTCACCAATATGACAGGACAAATCGTGAATACTAATGGTGTAAAAACATAATTGTTCAATTGTCGAACAAAGAGAATTTCAATTGAACAACCGCTTGCATTGATATTTGTTAAAATAAAAACGGGTAAATAGAAAATTAACCAGAATAAGATCGTACCAAAAATTGCACGTCGAACAAAACGCATTGAACTCCAACGATGACGAAAATTCGCAGCACGATTCGTACATGCATACTGATCGAATGCTGCCCAACCGGGAAACGAAATTGCTGCAGCAGTTGTGACATAGAGAAAATAATTAAATAATTTACATGAAATATTATCTTTCATCATAACGTACGTTTCAAAACCACTAGCAAGTATAATTGCTAAATAAATTGTTGGTAAATGAACAGCAGTCATAATTGCACCAGCAAGAAGATAAGTAATTGTTGGATTATTCCAAAAGATTTGTCGCCGAATGAACATAGTGACTGTTAATATGGATCCGATCATACCAAATGTAATCATTGGTACGGCGAGTATATAATTCAAATAACGAGAGATTTTCTTAAGAGTTTCTGCTGTGTTTGACATGACGTCTTATTTTTCAACTTCTGTCTTTACACTGCTTATATTGTCTTTTTCTATAATTAATCTGTCTTCGCTCAAAGTTGAGAGGAACAGAAAGCACTTAAAATACAAAGTAATAATGAATAAAAAAAACGACAGGAACGCAACACTATTTCTGTCTTGCTCAATACGACTGTGAAAGTCGATAATACATATTCCATGTCACTTTAAACAAAATGAAACGATTGAGAACGACATTTTTTTTGTCTTGCTCTATTTTTCTTTATTTAAAATGAAAATAGGCCAATCAAACTTGTGATTTCAATTATGTACTAGAAATTTTTGTATTCGATGATTATCATAATCAGCAACATAGATATTGTTTTCTTCGTCAAATAATAATCCAACAGGGCGACTGAGCTGATTGGGTCGGTCTCCTCTGTTATTTCCACCAGCAATAATGCTACCTTCTTTTGCATCTTTCTCCCACCGCATTATTCGATCATTACGACCATCCGCTATATAAAGAGTACCTAATTTATCTACAAATATTCCTTGAGGGGCTGCCAATTGGTTTAAGCCAATTCCTTCACCATGTCCACCAGCGACAATAATTCCTGTTTTTGCACCTTTTGCCCATTTCATTACACGATGATTTAGACAATCTGATACATATAGTGTGTCATCTTGATCAATATAGATCCACTGTGGTGTATTCAATTGATTGAGATTATTTCCACAACCATTTCCACCAGCAACGAGAACTCCCTGTTTTTCACCTATTTTCCACTTTCTTACTTCATGTTTTTCACTATCACAGACATAGTAATATTTATTTTTATGCAGGATTACATCAGAACATTTAACATTTTTTATGATTGTCTCTCCTTTCCTACCATTACGACGAGGCCATCGAACTACCCGACTATTCCCGTAGTCAGTAATAATTAGGCAATCATTTACTTTATCTATAATAACGTTTGTTGGACTATTTAATTGCTGATCTTTGCTTCCTTCTCCATTTCCACCAGCTACGATTTCACCACTTGTTGCACCTTTCCTCCATGTAACAATACGATGATTGTCATAGTCAGAAACATGTACAGTTTTATCATCATCGATATAGATACCCCAAGGTTGATTCAATTGATTCAATTTCTCACCTCCACCATTTCCTCCAGCAACAGTTATTGCATTTTGTTTCCACTTCAAAGTAATTGGAATACTGCGTGTATCATCCACATAGATATAGATTTTGTTGATAAATAATGATAAAGTATCTTCTCTTAATGAAATATTCGCAGGATTATTCAAATGTTGTTGTAGTTTTTCGAGTTTTTTTCTTAAATCATTTAAATTCAGTTCATTGAAATCATTTTCTTGTCGAGTTTCTTTGATTTCGTCAGTTAAATGTTTCAATCCGGTTTCAATCTTTTCATAATGTCCACTTGTTTGTTTCCATATGAGTTGTCTATTTTTCTCCGCAGTTTCTTCAATCTTCTTTATTGAACGTTGTTCCCATTCGTTAATTTGTTGGATTAATTCATGTTTATTCGGTTGTTTAATTTGTTCGGAAAGAGTTTGTCGAAAAATATTTCTTTCATTTTCGATCTCATCGAGTTGTAATTCTAATTCTTTCTGATGATCTTGTAAATGATTTTTACAATAACTTTTCAAACATCCTTCACATTTATAAGTCGCCTTTTCCTTTCCACTTCCACATACGAAACAAGAATTTCGACTTGCTGCTGTCGCCATTGTTCTGTTTATGACAAATAAAGAACGAAACACTTGCTGTTTTTTACCTACACTTAATAGCTATTATGATTCACTGTACAGTTTGTCCTCTAAACATGCAATATTTATTGAAGGCGCTGTAAAAATTTCAACTCATGGATAAATAAAAAATCGAGTCAAAAAATCATTTAGTTTAGTCTTTGTGTCTTTTTTAATATCTTTGTTCAAGTAAAATAAAGCAATTGTCATGGATGATCCGCAAATATTAATCAAACTAACAACTAATAGATACTAAACATTCCGGCGCAGATTCAATTGTAAATGCATGGCAAATGATAAGAACAATATAAGGTACTCCACTGAAAAATAAAATGCTTACTAAAATACATATATTTCGTAATAAAACCATTTCACGTTTAATATTAATTGCATTTAATCTGTACAGATGAGATTCTTTGAAAAGAATGTCTTGGCAACATGATGTCGAGCAAATCGTCTTTAATTTCAATGAAGACTAAGAAACATTTGATGATAATTTTTGAAGACACACAAAGATTACGACAATTCTTTTACTTTGCAAATCAATAGAAAAAATCGAACAACACTTGAATGAAACTATTCAATCTTTGAATATGAACGATCAACAAAATGAAATGTCACTGTTCAACAACAATCAACATCTTTTATTAGTCAAGTTTCAGTTTGTATTCCCATGGAAAATAGTGAGACAAATAAAACAGAAACAAATCTATTCAATCGACTCAATCATCCGTTTAGTATTTGTTTTGACGATGATCAAACGATGTACATTACTGACTTTGATAATCATCGAATACAAAAAAATGATATTGATTTCAATTTAACATTGGCGTCGACTACTAAAAGTTTTTTTTTCTAATATTCTGCAAATGCAAATAAAAGAATTTAGCACGACAGATAAATATAAACGAACAAGATACTACTAATATTGATTTTCTTTTGTCGTTTTTTTTCTATACGACACGTATATTTGCTTATAGATATAACGATAGTTTCTCGCCCTATATAAAGTCATGTTTTATAAAAAAAACTCACTCCAGAATAAAAGCCCTTCCCATATTAGAAGCCCCCCTCTGATTAGAAGCCCCTTGGATCTTTTTTGGTTTTTTCCGAGTTTTTGGGTCTAAATTTTCACGAGTCCGATTAGAAGCCCCCGGGGGCTTTTATTACGGGAAGGGGTTTACTTTCAAATGAATCAAATGAAGATTTCTACAATTGCACTCACCCATCGTTCAATGAGGAAGCTGAGAGATATGGAATGTGTTCAATTGATAAATTATGAAAATGATATTTTATTAGAAAAAAAAACAACCTCTGAGTAACTTCTTCTCGTGTGGTGATGGACAATGCGTTAAACAATTAAATATTAGAATCATCATCATCATTGCGGATTATAATACTTCTGTTTGTCGAATGTACTAGTGATTCACCTCATATCACTAATACATAATATTTTTAAACTGTTTAAACTTGAGGATAAGGATGATTGTTATTGACTTTTTTTGTTGCCTACTTTTTATTTTAAATTGAAAATAAATATATTGGACTTTGTGCAAAGTACATGAAATATAGGCTATCTAATCTGCAATCTTTGGAGAGAGAGAAAAAGACATCTGTGTTTTCTATCGATCCAATATATAAAAAAGTCAATGTATGATTGCAAGTTTTTATATTTTAAATCGAATAACAGCAAAGAAAAATGAAAAATATGGCTCAATTTATTTGTTTGATTGTCATTTTCGCTTTAATGGCAATCAGCTGTCAAGCTCATGAATCCAATGAACATGTCGTTAATAAACGTCAGGATTGTTATAACGGTCCTGTTTTCCCTAATTGCTGTTTTTCGAATTGTTGTCGTGATGCTCCTGTACTTGGAGAATGGGGTCCATTCTGCTGTCGTGCATCAGGTCGTGGTAGTTGTTCAGTATAAGATTATAAAATAACATCAATGGAAAAATGAATTTAACTCCGTCATCCTCTATTCATATATAATCACTTTTTTTTCTTGGTTTATTCATCTTTTCCTATTAAAATAAATATCATCATAAATACTCATGACACATCATGTATTATAAAATTTAGCAATAAAGACTATGTAAATATGGCAAATATATTTGCACTGCACATATTGTCATACTTTATACAGGAAATCATATATGGGTCGATCCATGGAGACCCATCCACTTTTGGGAAATTTTTATTTTCGAGCAAAAGCACTACAGAAGTGTTTTTTCAACGGATTTTTTCAGCGCATCAGACGGGTGGGCAATGAAAAATAGGTGTGGAATAGTTTTTGGGTCTAAAACATACTGAAATCGGTGAGATTTACGATATTCTTTCGGAACACCTACGTTTTTTGTATAAATTATGCATAAATTATAACGAATAAAAGTTACTTTTTAATAGGAAAAATGCATAGATGTTCCGAAAGAATATTGTAAATCTCACCGATTTCAGTATGTTTTAGGCCCAAAAACTATTTCACCCCTGTTTTTCATTGCTCACCCGCCTGACACGCTGAAAAAATCCGCTGAAAAAACACTTTTCCAAAAAAGTGGATGGGTCTCCATGGATCGATCCATATAATGGATTTATTGTGCTAATGCCGTAAGTCATTCTTCTGATGTCTTTTCCTTTTCTGTCGTTATAACATAAATCATTGTAGAGATATCGTCTGTTCTATATTATATAAATCCTTAGATATTCGAAGGGGAAAAAAGGAAAATATTAGCCTATCATTATAGAAAAGTCAACGAGATAACATTTGACAGTTATTTATATACATATATATAACTTCGAAATATTGGGAAAAAATATTTTTGCGTTTCTACAACTTTGTTCTTCAGTTTTTATTCATATATACAAGTTCCAATAATGGGAGCAATGTATTCAGACAACGCAGAAATATCTAGCGATGACGATAATTCTATTAATGCAAATCGTTCAAATTCCAATCAAATTAATCATTTCGGAGTTGATATATACGACCATTTGATTTTCTGTCAAATAGATCACTATCAAGTGTATCAGGTTTGACAATAAATTCTTAAATAATACGATATTATTGTTTTGTTTACTACCTGAAGACCCAAGTTCAATATTGCTTTCAGAACAACGGCGACAAATGGATCTAAATGAAGATTTGTACACAAGAAGGATATTAAAGCAAAAAATAAAACGCAGAGATTTTCAAGTTATACTTATCGATCTATCAAAACGTTTGATACCACTCGCTAGAAACATGCTCGACACGTTAAAATCGATATCGAAAGTTGATGAATCAGAATGTATCTTCGAATATGCTTCTATGGAAGATTGTATTGACAAATTATTCGAACAAAAAATAACTTATCTCTTCGTGAGTAATCGAATCGATATTAATGAAATAAAAAAACGAGGAGATTCAATCGAAAGAATAGTCATTTTGGAAGATGATACGATAAATGTTGATTATAAACAACGATTTAATAATGGTGTTGATTTGATTTTTGAATTAGCCGATGAATTAAATCGATGTTATAAAGAAGAAGTTGAAATCTATAATCTATCGGGAAACGTAGATGAAGCTAGAAAAAGAAACGCATTGGCAGATGAAATTCATCCAAAACTAAAGATCATATTTGAATCGATGTCAAAACAAACACAAATCATAATGAAACCAGTAACTATTGTTTGGTTCAAAAGATATGTACATACCGATGAAATCAATCATATTCAAGAATTAATTCCCAAATATGCGTCATCATTTTTAGAATTCAATGATGAACTTGAATGTAAAAAATATTTATGTAAAAATCAATCGGCTACAACAATATTTCTCATAATCAATGAACAGTCAATAAATTTACAAGATTTTCCTGAAATAAAACATGTTTATCTCAAATACGATAATCTTCGTCATGAATTAATATCGGATCTGGCTGATTGGTATTACAAATCCGGTTCAATCTACAGCAAACAAAAAGATCCCAAACAAGCTAAAGAAATGTTTATAAAATCACATGAACTTTATGAAAAACTTTCTACATTGATAAATAAATAATCAATCACTTTTCTTATTTTAGATGACAACTAGTATTAATCACATAGATTTCGATCCAAGTTACGGACGTTCAATCAATTGGATTCTATTCCTTTATCAATTGGATACAATTGGTCCCGTTATACCGGTACCAGACGCTCATTTAATGCGGTTTATACAAGTTTTTAATAATATAATTGATTGTCATATTCATATTAGTAATAACTTGGCGAAGGAGATTGTATTATATATTTTAAATGAAAATTTTCACATCTGGCTCACGAGACAAATGAATATTTCAAATAATATCAAAACTATGAAAATACTGTGTCCTGAGGATGGCTGCGTCTATTACGATTATTGGGTCAAGCGATATAGATATCGATATCCTAATACAAATTATTATGTAATTACTTTCAATCAACTTAATCATGACTTATTAACATCGTCATTAAAATGTTTACGCGTAATACGTCGAGAATTTCCTGCCATGACTTCAGAATTAAATCAATTGGAAAGGGAAATCAATGATTGCTTGAATACAAGTGTATTACAAAGAATTAATCAGGAAGATGAACGAATCCAATTGGGTGAACAACCACGACTTTAAACTTAGTTTTTTACTGTTGTAGTAGTAGGAAAAAAATTGTGTTCTTAACTCAAAATAAAAAGTAAATGTTATCGTTCCCTCGTGGTGACACCGAGTGAAGTGTAGAATAACAAAAAAGAAAAAGAAAAACGTTTTTCGTATCATAAAGAGTGTATATGAATTCGAACGAGAAATCTCGGAATCGATTACTATCATTCGTATTTTGAAGTTATTGGGCAATCAGATTTTGGTTCTAGTCTTTCGTAGAATTCAATTGAAATAAATTCAGCTACCTATCATATTTCTTCATAATGACCAGCATTAACATATACGAACACGGGTGTGTTATCTAGTTCGAATTTGAATCCAATTAAATTATTAGATGAAGAACAACTGCAACTGACGAGTCGCCCTATTCAGTTGTTGTAATCGAAAACTATGATTTAAATACTGTTGCTATTTTTCTTCACTGTTAATGTACGTTGTAACAATACAGGATGTCCAGAAAGTCATTTACCAAAAAGAAAATTAAATATCTTTAGCTTTAACTGAAAAAAATTTGTTCGATTTGGTCGAGAAATGGCTGAAATATTTAATTTTCTTTTTGGTAAATAAATGACTTTCTGGACATCCTGTATATGTTTACATTCTTTTTTTGCTCACTTTTTCTTTGTCTCAACGTTTTTTTTCTCTCTCTCTCTCTCATTCATCAATAACAATAAATGTGTATTGAATGCGAGAATCGAATCGTCAAGGAGGCGAACAATTGAATGAATACATTTAAAATATTTTTTTAACTCACATAATGGCATCTCGTTTAGCGGTAGCATCCGACAAAGCTTACATACCAGTTGATTTAGTCAATAAAATTTATTCTCTATTCAATATCAACTCTTCGCCATCAAGATTAAATAAACGATCTCATTCGATTCCTGCAACATTAACATCATTCGATGGTTGTAAAACACTCATTGATCTTACTGTTTGCCGACCTGATGTACGATCCGTTTCGAGACCATCATTTCATATGAATGAATTGGAAATTCTCGAAGATCTAATCATCGTTTGGCTCGATCGAAATATCAATCAAATCGAAGAAGATATATCGAAACGAAAACATCATCTACGTTTAATCATAAATTGTTTAAAAACATTCGACAATATCGATGATTGTCTTCACTATATCAAAAATACAGACGAAGAAAAGATCTTTTTCATTCTACCGGGTTCACTCGGACGAACTGTGATTAAACAAATCAGTGATTATTCTCAAGTATTGGGCGTTTACATTTATTGTTCGAATAAACGTGATCATGAAGTTTGGACGAAAGATTATCCGAATATCGTAGGTATATCTACCTCGGAATCAGAACTGATGACACAGATTAGTAAAGATGCTGCATTATTCTTTCAAAATAATATCTCATTCGATACAATTAATTCTCTCAGCATAAACGAACAGTCGTTTGAAGATTTAAGTCAAAATCAAGCCAAATTTCTCTGGTCACAAGTGTTCATGGAAGTGTTACTTCGTTTACCTCCGAATTTTCAATCGAAAACTGAAGTCATCGAAGAATGTCGCCGATTTTATACGAATAACGAATATCAACAACGACAACTGACTGAATTCGAACGAACATATACTCCATCGAATGCACTCGTCTGGTATACACACGAAAGTTTCTTCTACCGAATTGTAAACAAAGCTTTACGAACACGAAATATATGTTCTCTATTCAAATATCGATTCATTATTCTCGATCTCTATCAGCAAATAACAAAATCAAATCGTCATACAAAAAAACAAATATTCAAACTCTATCGAGGACAACTGATGTCAGCAAATGAATTCCAAAGATTGCAAATAAATAATCACGGTTATATATGTCTGAATGGATTTGTTTCAATGACTCGTTCGAGTTGTGAAGCTTTGGATTTCGCTGGCAGCGGAAATCAACGTCCACTGTTTGAATCAGTTTATTTCGAAATCGAAACAGATAATGACAGTCTTCTTTGTCCGCCGGGAACAATCTTTCGTATTGAAAATATTGAACTTCTAAATGAGAAGATTTGGTCGGTTAAATTAGTTTCAATCGATGAACTTGAATTCGATAAACTCGAACGATTGAAACAAATTGTTTTCAATGAATTTCATCGTTTTTCATGTTATTTAACATTTGGACATGTCCTACAAACGTTGAACGAACATGAACGAGCACGAATTTATTATGAATTACTTTTAATTGAATTACCTGTTGGTCATCCGGATATACCGGCTATTTACTGTGGATTAGGACGATCGATTCAAGATTCGAAATTAGCTATGAAACATTTGAAAGAATCATTGACATTACAAATGAAGAATTTCTCGGAAAATATCCTTCTATTAATCGAAACATTTCGTACAATAGCAAGAAATCATCGTCAAGCTGAAAAATGGACGCAAGCTTTGAATTTATATAAATTTATACTCGAAATTCTAAATAGTATTCATGTTGATTCAATAAGTAAACAAATTCTTCATATTCGAGCGGATACATGCGATCAAATCGGATGTATTCATTCGAAAATGAACAATTTTTCATCGGCATTGAAATATTTTAAAAGTTGTCTATCAATCGAACGGCAAATTCTCCCATCGAATCATCCGAAAATCGCTGAAGTTCTGAATGATATCGGTATGATCTATTCGAAAAAAGTTCATTCCAATCGAGCCGAAGAATATTTTCGTCAAGCGAACACAATTCGACAAGAAACTCTGCCGCCCGAATTTCGTCCCGATCGTGCACAAATGCACAATCAACTCGGTGCAATCTGTTTTCAACAGGGCAATTTCGATGAAGCTCTAGTTCATTTCGAAAAAGCACTTGAAATTCAATTGAAATGTTTACCTCCGATTCATCCACATACAGCTATTGTCTATAAAAATCTCGGTAATATTCATATCGAACTGAAAAATTATCCAACAGCTATTCAAATGTTTGAAACGTCGTTGAAAATAGGCCAACAATGTTGGCATAAATCTCATTCGGAAATCAGTCAAATCTATCGACAAATGGGCGTAACTTATCGTTTGCAAGGATATTACGATAAAGCACTTCGATATTGTCAAAAAGCTCTAGAAATCGCTTTGAAATGTTCGTCATCAATGGATCATTGTGAACTTGCTGAAACTTATCGAGCACTTGCTAAAGTTTATACTGTCATGAATAGTCATGCTGGAGCTTTGATTCATTTTCAAAAAGCCATGAGTATTTATATAAAAAATCCACCGACCGAACAAATTCGTCTTGGAACTTTGTACGATGAACTCGGAAGAGAATGTTACAATGAAAAATATTACCAAGACGCCTTGAGATGTCTATTAAAAGCGTTAGAAATCTATCAGAATGTTAAACTCGATGAAGTTAGTATTCATATATTATATTTTCAACTTGGCAAAGCATTCTATCAAAATAATGATTGTGAAAATGCATTGATCTATTACAATCGATGTCTTCAATTTGAAATAACAAATCCATCGTATTCAACTGTCGTTAGTCTCTCGCAAACCTATCACGCTATTGGAGAAACGTTTCAGAAATTAAAAAATTATCAAATGTCTTTGAGAAATTATGCGAAAGCGTTTGATCTTGTTCTCAATGACAAATCGTCGTTAGTCTATACGGATCAATCACGACTTCTCGCACAATATCAAAAGAGTATCGAAACAGTCAAGAATTTATTGTAAAAACAGACGCTTTCGAAAGATTTATTTATTTTCGTGTGTCTAAACTAATAGAGCATAGATTTTTTATTATAAATGAGCAAGTAGAAGAGACATTTGAGGACGATCAGTGACAGGTGGTGCAAAACTAAGTGGATCAAGTAAGAACATATAATCCGATGGAAACCAAAGGCCACCACACCAATAGGACCAACCCATCCATACATTTGCATTTGCTGAAAGATAATTTAAGATTCCTGGACCTTCTTGTTCACAACTTGGATCCGTTGTCCAAGCGAATTCACCGAGAAAACCACGAAATTTATTTGCATTCAACCATGCTGTTGGAATTTCTAATCATTGCGAAGAATTGACTGTACATTCTTTATGTGTTCCCGAACCGTCATTATCAAGATATTGATGCATTTCAAAAGCAAAATTATTCTGTGGATCTCCATTAAATCCCGCCCATGCAGCGGCATTTCCACTTGAATTCCAAGTCCATCCGCCTGTCCAACTCGTGCCAGGTATCAATATAAGTTGATTGGCGCCAGCAGCTCGAATCGATTTGATTGCTGGTACAGCTCCTGTAAACCATTCGGTCGCTGTTTGTCTGTTCGGTTCATTCATTAAACCGAAGATAACATTGGGATAATCTTTGAATACAGTTGCCATTCGATTCCAAAAGTCAGCAAACATATTCGTCGCTTCCGGATCAACACCAATCTCACGATTTTGTCCCGTTCGATTGTCATAGATCATACCGTAATTATGTGGATCGAGAATAACATGAACACCTTTCGATAGAAGATAATCAACGACTGGTTTTAAATAGCTCATTTCGGTTGTGTCAAGTGAAGAATAGGGTATTGAATAGGCACGTGCTATGTCGAATGGTAAACGAAGAAGACCGAAACCTTTCGATGCATAGTAATCCATTTGTGTGACATTCGGATAGATATAGTCTCGGCCTTCCTGTTTGCCTTGACCAGGACTAAATTCTGCGCCCGAGAGAGCAGCACCTTTGTAATTATTGACGAGCTTTGGTAATGATCGTTGCGCAGAAAGAACGATCAGATTAAAACCGATCAAGACAAAAAATAGTTTCACTATCATCACTGTGTTATATTTTTAAAAAAAAGAAGAGAAAAACACGCGTTTTTTATATGCGTAATTGATAACGCGAATTAACACATCTGCAATCAGTCACTTTGAAAGGATATATGTGAAAAATTTAACAGATGGCATCAATTTGTTTCAAGAAAAAATGCTCGGTTCAAACGTATTAAACCGTATTCGAATACATTGGCTGGATCGTATAAATTCGCTTCCTTATGAAATATAGCATAGTTATTCGCACGAAATATTTCAAATAATCGATGAGTTCGTTCGCACGGTTCTTGAGTTTTGTCGACACCGAGATGGATTTCGAAAAGAATTTGACGAATATACGGTGCTGTCGTTCGATTCTTCGGAGATAATTTAAATAATTCTTCGAATAAATCAAATTCACTTCCATCAATATCAACTTTAAATATATCAATCATTCGATTTCTATGTCCTAATTCAGACATAATCGTTTGCAATGATTTCGATGCATCATTTCTTCCATGACCGAGACGTGCTTGATGAAATGTACAAACTTTCTCTGGACATTGATATACGCCCTTATCAAATGTATGAATATCAGCTGTTGGTAATTGTTCTTTTACAGCTCTTTCGAAACTAAATTCACCATTGGAACCAAATGAATATACAAGTAGATTTTTTGTATCCGTTTGTTCGAAACGATGAATATCGCAGATCCATTTGCCTCCATCGCCGGTATTGCCTAAACGTCGTTCGAATTCGCATTGAATCGTTGGTTCCCAATTGTTTTGAAAGAATAAAAATCGAGCATTCGATATACGATTACGTTTATCTTGAATATGATGAATAGTTTTTCGACGTTTCCAATCGATATCATTTTCGCAAAACCAACCATCGGATTCTTTCAAAGATAATTCACAATTATCTATCGATGCTGACGATAGAAGAGAATTAGTAATTACGTTTTTATTAATCGATGCGAAATATACGAAGAGAAAAACAAGAGCACAACTTCCCAGTAAAATAACAATAAGTCGAACAGATAATAAACTTAACATTTCCTAGAATATTATGTTTCCGTGTCTCGCCAGATGAAATATTGTCAATGTAAGATAACCTCTAAAAAAAACTAAACTACTTACGTGTCGATGTATCGATGATTTGCCTATTTTGAGAGTATACATTATGGTTTTGCTTGATTGGTAGGTTATAAAATCAACCAAGCGATTATTCGCAACAAAAACGGACGCACGCGTATATACAGAGAGAACGAAAAATGCAGTTTTTTTTGCTAGTATACACCTATATGATTTTTCTGTGCACACAAATGAAAGTATTTTATTAGCCAACATTGGCATAAAATAAACCAGCACCTCCACCATTTTTAAACAACCAAAATGAAATTGAATAATTACTGCTAGGGGTTGTTGTAAATGCTTGACCCAAAAAATTATAACCACTATTACAATGATCTTTGAAACAATTAGTGCCTGAACCAGTATGACAACCTGATGTAGTAATTTGCCCTCCGTCACCACTGCGTGTACATGAAGTTGTACACCATAGCGACCAACCAGTTATGTTTGATGAAGAATTTTCGAAACTTGGATTCTCAAGTAATTGTATTGAAGGTGCAGCCCTATCAACAACAGAAACATCATCCAAATACGCTGTTTCATCTGCAGGACCATTATGAATTACGAATGTAAGAGTAAGTGTTGTACCAGTTGCAGTATAATTAAACATATAGAATGTCCATGCAAGAGAATTAGAAACACTAAGTAAATTAGCTGAACCATAAGATGAACATGATGTGGCTGTAATAGTATACATATACATCGATGAAAATAGTATCAATATTTGACAATGAAAGAAGACTTACTACTCAATGTGGTTGTTGACGAAGTAGCTATAAATAAATATATCATATACGTAGAAAAATTGATTCTATATTTCTCTTTGAAACTGTGTTACATACTTGATGTAGTAGTCGATGTTGATGTCGAAGTTGTTGAAGTGCCTTTACAAGTAAAAATAGACAAAACCATAAAACAAGTCATAGTTGTCTATATTTACTTGTGGTACTACTGGTTGATGTAGTCGTCGATGTAGTCGTTGTAGTTGACGTTGTTGTTGTCGTCGTCGATGTCGTAGTTGTAGTCGATGCTGTTGTTGTCGTCGTCGATGTGGTAGTCGTAGTTGATGTTGTTGTTGTTGATGTGGTACTTGTAGTTGATGTTGTTTCTGTTGTGGTCGATGTGGTAGTCGTAGTTGATGTCGTTGTTGTCGATGAGGAACTTGTAGTTGTCGTTGATGTTGTCGTGGTCGTCGTCGATGTGGTACTTGTAGTTGATGTTGTTGTTGTCGATGTAGTAGTTGTCGTTGATGTTGTTGTTGTTGTTGTCGATGTAGTAGTTGTTGTTGTTGTCGTTGTTGTTGATGTGGTACTTGTAGTTGTCGTTGATGTTGTCGTGGTCGATGTAGTGGTTGTAGTTGACGTTGTTGTTGTTGATGTGGTATCTGTAGTTGATGTTACTGTTGTTGTCGTTTGAGCTAAAGAAAATCAATTGTGTTTTAATGTATCTATCTTTCGTCTTGTTTCTTTAGTATTTTATTTACTAGTTACTGTAGTAGTTGTATGAGTGGTCGATGCAGTATGTGCTACAGAAAAAAAAATTATTTGTAGTTCATTAATAGAATAATTACTAACATAGTTCAAAAGCAAGTGGTAGACCAAGAGCTGCACTAATTAAAAGACCAATAAGTGTAGCCAATGCAAAAATAACACAAGCTCGATGTTTCCAATATTTTCTACAGTTAAAATTTACATTCATTAGAGAAATAACTCACACGTTATCATTCACTTGTTGCGCAATTTAATTGTGTTATTATTCCTATGCATTGAATTCTCTTCGCCAAATCCTTCAGGATATATCGCATTTCGTTTGAGATTTTTTTCCAGAGGTTTTGACTAGAAAATACCCGGCAAAGTTATAGAATTCTATTTTTTTGTCAAATAAATAAAATAACCGGTTCGATAGGCAAATCATTTTCGATGCATTTTTTATTCAGATTCTTGTGCACACTATCAACTGGAACTGGTGGATTCAAACTTGGTCGTATCTGTATGTGAATAACACTGGCTCGATGAGAACCAAATGATAGTTTCGAATGTCGCATAGTTTCTCTGCCTGCTTTTTTTCCTTGCTTACAAGTAGTTGAAATAGTGAGGCAATTGGGTGATTAACATGTTCTTTTATATTATACAAAGAGCAAAAAGAACTCTTATAATTAATAAGAAAAAGATTGCACTTTGTTTCTTTTCTGTTTGTATTATATGGTACAAGTGTATAAAAATAAAATATAGGGTCAAATGAAAAAGTACAATTATTCACAAAGCAGAAGCAGAATCATCTATCGAGATTCCACCTTAGTTTTAATTTAATAATAAATTTGTCATGATCATGATTATGGCATGTATTTACTGTCCTCTATAATGTTTACCGATTTTTCTTTTCTCCTTGTTTTGATTCGACATATAAAATTACTCTTAGGTATTTCTTGTTTTTTTTTCACTCTTCATGCATAATGTCACGAACTGGAGCAGATTTAACAATATTTGTATTTGGTTTAATGGCCATTATAGCGGGCCTTATTGGTTTGGTAAGTCCTGAATTAATGCTACGCCTAATGAACGTGCCTATTCTCGATCGAACATTACGTCAACAAGGTGATTATACCATCGTACTTTTACTAGCATCATCCGTAGCTTCGTTGAACATGGGTATTTACTATTTATTAGCAGCCTGGAATCAATGGAGAGAATTTTATAAATTTACTGTTGTCTTTCGTTTGGTGACTGTTGTCGTGTTCTTTTTAGCTGTTATAAATGATCATGCACCTAATGGTTCTATTGGTATTGCTGTATGGGAATTGTTAGGAGCTTTTGTGACTGGAATAACCCTATGGTATGACTCGAACCGTCGAAAAAATATAATAAAACAAAAATAATTTTCAGAATAACTGATTTTAAGAAAGTCTTCCTACAAAAATGTTCATTCAACTATTTCGAGTTCGAGTTTTGTTTGAATATTTTTGACTCGAGAAGAATCTTAGAACAAAAGAAAAAAAAAGAAAACAATATGCCTATATGTTAATCATATCATTTTTCGTTGGTATTATAGCTGCATGAGAAGACGTACGTATGTTGTGCAGGTGCTTTCATGTACAAGCTAAATTTAATTTTATCTTTCACCTTGGAATGTGCCTCTTTTAAACCTCAATGATTTTTTTTATTTCGATAGCACATAAAAAAAATGTATATTGATAAATACCGCCTGGTGGTTTCTTTGGTGTATATTCTCATATTCACTTATATTGAATCAACGAATTCATCAAGTATTGAGTTATATGTCGTTCCATTTCCGTCATTGTTTGGTAATGATGGTGACGGTTCATTGACACGTCCCTATTCATCAATAAAACAAGCAATTGATCATGTTGCAAACAATGAAAATTCAGCACAAAAAGCAACCACCATTAATTTATATCCAACGTATCATTTCGTTGATGATACTCTCTATTTGACAGGAGTTCATAGTAATATACGATTAACAACGATGAACGATGATGATGCAGCAGTATTCTTCGATATTATCGTTACTGAAGAACCTCTTCATCGACAATTACGACGAGCTAGTATTAGTGGTGGTGTACCTATAACTGGCTGGACAAAAGTTAGTGAAAATACGTACAGTGCTGTTGTACAACAACCTATATTTGTCAATCAATTATTTGCTAATGATCGTCGAGTTGTTCGTGCACGTGTTCCATCGAATTATTCCGATTATCTTCAATTTGCTGCGCCATTAGCGGATCCAAATAAATCTCGATATGGTTTTCAATATCAACCTGGACAATTTAATTACAAATCATTAACTGACGCTATGGTTGTTGTCTATCATAGTTGGACAACATCACATCATTATATCGATCAAATAATAACAGAAAATAATACGATTCTATTTACGAATCCATCGGATCGTCCGATTGGCTCGATGCAACCACAAGGAAATCATCGATTTCATATAGAAAATCTTTGTGAAACTCTCACACCGAATTCATTTTGTTTTGTCAATGAAACTAAGACTGTTACTCTGATGACAGATGGTTCTTATAATCCAGAACAAGCTCAAATTTTTGCATCACTCAATGAATTCGTTGTTGTTCTTGCTGGAACGGATATTAACAATACAATTAACGATGTTATCATTGATAATGTTGCTATTCAACATAGTGCATGGAATATCGGTCGTACACAACAAGCCGATGGTCAAGCAGCAGCATTTCTTCAGTCAGCTCCATTATTTATTGCCAATGCAACATCGATTGTTATTTCTAATGTTGAAATTAGTCATACAGGATCGTATGCTATTTGGGTAAAAGAAGGCACAACTAATATCAATATTATGAATTCATTAATTACCGATACAGGTGCCGGTGGTATTCGTATAGGTCAAATGATAACTCCAATACCAACGCCAACTAGTTCGGTTAATGTTCTTTCCAATGAAGTTAGTTATGGTGGAAATGTTTTTCCAAGTGGTGTTGCTGTTATTAGTCATCGTGCTCAAGATATTGTTATTGCTGATAATCTTATTCATCATCATCGATATACGGGCATATCGATTGGTTGGCAATGGGGTTATGCACCATCGGATACGAGCAATGTATTAGTCGAAAGCAATTATATTTACAATACTGGCCAACATATTCTTTGCGATCAAGGTGGTATTTATACACTTGGCATTCAACCGGGCACAGTTATTACGAATAATGTGATTAAGAATGTTTTTAGTTATGCTGTTTATATGTGGGGTATTTATCTTGATGAAGGTACATCACAAATTGTTGTTTCGAATAATGTTGTTTATAATACCGGTTGGGCTGCTCTCTTTCAACATTACGGTGCTAATAATACGATTATAAATAATGTTTTTGCACGTGCATCATTGATTGCACCACCACAACCTCAAGATCCAATTCCTGATGGTGATGTACATATTGCACTTACAGAAAATCATACATCGTGGATCTATACACGAAATATTGTTTATGATACATTTCAAGGTGCCAATCATTCAGCTTTTAAATCCGATCAACCGAACGTTCGAATATCATTTAGTAATAATGTTTATTATAATACTTTTAAAACGCCATTATTATTTGGTCAATTGTCTCATCAAGTATCATTTGATGAATGGCAACGATCAGGTCAAGATAATAATAGTGTTATTGCCGATCCGTTATTTGCTGGTGATGTGAATCAATGTGATTTCTTTACTGTTCGATCGGATAGTCCAGCTGTTGCACTTGGATTTACGAATATCACAAAATTAGCTAAGTGGACTCCAGGATGTGCAACTGATGGTGAAACTGAAAACATACAATTCTATCATTGGTGAAGATTTCTCCCTTTTCCTTTGTATTGTTTTCTTGACAAAAAAAAAAGGTTAAAATAAAGTTCTCTTATCTCGACACTCCCAAAAAAAAACGTTGACATTATCTCACATTCATGTTTATGTGTTCGTAATGTGCACATTTCTATTTTTTCTTCTCCTTCAATTTATTGTCGCTTTTTCATATGGTCAAGCCAAACCATTGAAAGGTATCGGTTCGACAAGTCCATCTGATCATTGCAATGAAATGATTCGTCTCAATGTTTCATGGTATTACAATTGGTTGCCAGAACGTCATTGTAATTTGACGCCCATCGCCGAATTCATTCCAATGATATGGAGCGATTATTTCATGGATCAATTGCCTGTCATCAATAGTTCGAATGCACCATTTGTACTGACTTTTAATGAACCAGATTTAGAATCACAGAGTAATATGCCTGTTGAACTTGCTGTTTCTCTATGGCCTCGTATTGAACACGGACTAAATCCACGAATGAAGATTTCATCACCAGCACCGACTTCATCTCCAACTGGTCAAAAATGGCTTTTAGAATTCATGAGCAAATGTATCAATTGTCGAATCGATGTTATTGCTTTACATTACTATAATGAATGCGATATTGACGCGTTCTTTGCATTTATCAACAATTGGACATCATTCGGACGACCGATTTGGCTGACAGAATTTGACTGTATGACAAAATCCGAAGATGATAATATTAAATTTGCCGAATCAGTAATACCACTGATGTCCGAACGAGCACCTTTATTAGAACGTTTTGCTTGGTTTGCTACTCGTACTGATGTCAAAGATAAAAATTATTATGGTTGTGCGTTATTCAATTCGACAACAGCAGAAATCACTAAACTCGGTCGATTGTATCAAACTCTTTGAATTTTTTTTTTCTAGTAAAAGCAATAATGAAAGAATCGAACGTGTACAAAAAAAATTGAAAATATTGTTTGTCTCTTTTTTTTTCTAATTTGAAATATCTAATCACCTCCAATATTCATAATAACATCCAGCGTGCAACAATAATAACAGCAATTAACAGCATTTGTAGCAACATCCGTAGGAACAGCTGCATTTTCACCAGGCGTAGCTATGTCGTCACAGCTTGTATAAGTATAAGGGTAGTCAGCATCATCATCAACATATTTAGCATTTGCAGAACCATCGGCACCGTTGTTATTTGGACACGCACAAGCACTTATATTACGATAGTAATCATTTGTTGAATCATAAAGTGAATAATAAATATTACCACGTGAAACATCACAGTTTAAATTATCACCAACTGAACATCCAGGTTCAGAACAAATTGCATCATTGAGACGACAAACGCAGCCCTCTGGCTGACGGCTACTAATTAAAACTGGCGGCGATACTTCTGTTTGATCGTTGGCTAAAACTAGTAGCGGTATTGCTGTTTGTATTGCCGAACTCTCATCTGTTACTGTTGCAGCGTTGCTTAAAGCAATAATTATTGTTGATACTAATAAAACTATCTTGTACATTTCGATTTACCTAATCACGATGAATGTTTTGACTATATATTTTATATTACATGATTTCTTATTTGTTTCATCATGCGTAAAAAAACAAAAAAGAAAATACGCCCCGCCTATATTCGGGGTGTATAGAGATAAAAAAAATCGATACTGTAAATTGATTGGCAATTATGTGTCAATCATAGAGAAACGCGTATTTTATTTCATAATAAGATTTTAACAGATTCGAGAAAGTATTCTTTTCCATTTCGGCCAAGACAAACGTTCGGCTTCTTCCGTAGCAATAAGTTCGACTGTATTGAGTTGACGTAGTCCAGTAACAAGATCTATAGTCGAAGGTCGCATAAACGGTGGCTTTTTCCATATTTTCCATATAATATAAAATACAAGTACAACAGGAGCTGCAAGATAAGATTGAAAGAAACCTGCAACACTTGGTGCACCGCAAAGAGGAGAGAGAGCTGTATAAAATTGAGCAATCAAACAAAGAATATTCAATCCAAGACCAAAACAACTTCCAATGATGCCGAAAGGTGATACAAAACTAAGTTCATCAAGTGTGTGACCTTGTGCTTTCCATGCTAATCGAAACATAATGTGACACGCACATATCGAACCCCAAGTAAAGAAAGATGATAGACCCGATAGTGCAACTAACCAATTGAGTACTTTAGGACCAACATCTGCAACGTTAATGTAGGCAATACATGCTACAACGATTGATAAAGCAACTGAAAAGAGTGGCCGACCTTTACGATCGATATAAGCGAGTATTTTCGGTGCTTGACCATTTTCAGCAAGTGCACATAATGTTCGCGAAGCTCCATAGACCGATGAATTTCCTACTGAAAGAACAGCACAAAGAATAATAGCATTGAAAATTGAAGCTACTGCCGGTGGATAGTCTATTTTATTAAGAGCAATGACAAATGGTGATGTTGACACGCTACTATCTGAAGATTCATTCGTTGCTGCACTACAAATATTCGAGATAGATCTTTGTTTGTTTTTTTTTCATTTAAAATTCTATTCATTTACATACCATTTGTTGAGAAGATGTGAATCTGTATACGGTACTAAACAGCCAATGATAGTTAATGATCCAATGTAGAAAATTAATATTCTCCAGAAGACTTGTTTCGTTGCTCGAGGAATAGTCGTACGAGGATTTGCGGTTTCAGCTGCAGCCAATCCAACTAATTCTGTACCTGAAAAAGCGTACGCTGCTGTAACAAAAACAGGCAGAATTCCTTTAAATCCATTAGCAAACGCACCAGGATCTCGCCAATATTTCCCTCCGATATATTCATGCGATGGACTAAGACCAAAGATACCAAAAAATGCAACAATAATAAATGCAATAACAGCGACTACTTTTATAATCGAAATATAGAATTCAATTTCTGCATAACCACGAACACCGAACAAATTAATTATTAAAAGTGCAACAAGAAAAATAGTTATCCATACGGCAACACTAACTGAATTAGTCCAATAGCTTATAATAAGTCCAGCAGATGTTAATTCAATGGGTAAAGCAATCAACCAATTCATAGCATAATTCCAACCCATAGCAAATCCCCAAGCAGGATCAAGAAATCGAGAACCATAACTAGCGAATGAACCCGAAACAGGAAACGTAACACTCAGCTCGCCAAGTGTCATCGCAACATTGAAAAGCATAAATCCTGTTACTAGAAAATTGAAAATCAATGCAGCTGGTCCACCACTTGCTAAAGCTGAACCCGAAACAACAAATAGACCATTACCAATCGATCCACCGATAGCTATCATTTGTAGATGGCGATTTTTTAATGTACGATGTAGACCTGTACCTGCACTTTCGTATTCATGCTCACTCTCGTCTTTCATATTCAATGAATTGGCTTGCTCAACATTTTCGAGAGATATTGGCCGTTTAAATGAGTCGATCATTCGTTGACAAAAACTGGTTTCATTGCGTTCGAATACAATTGGTGTTGATTCATTGTAAACAGTATTAATGGTTGTAAGCGTATGATCTTCAGATAGAGTTCTGGATCGGTCACTTTTCATTTTTTGATTTGATCTAAGAAAAAAAAAGAACTAAAAGAGCAATGTATCATCTTCCTTTTGCCATATGTTGATAAGAAACATATTTTTCATGAGTCATGTAGGTAGAAAAAAAATATGTGGACTTTATCTCTTCATTTAAACTCATGGTCACCTTTCATAACAATGCTAATATTTGTTCTCTCATGAGACTTGACAATAAACAAATATACACATAACGAGCATTTGCTATCTTGCGTTCATATTTAAATTTTCAATGGTAACATGAAAAAGTATAACATATCAATCAAATGAGATAGTTACCGTTTTTTATTGTCATTGCTTAATTTACATCTCTAGTAATAAAAAGATTGGCGTTATATGATTTTGAAAATTCTTTTCTTTTTCTTTGACATCTATACATATATATGGGCAAAATCACGCAAAACAGGACATTTACGCCTCTTGTTTCTTTTTAA